>Ga0335081_10000907_pt1 | contig 47519 bp, 37 predicted proteins | sample Lox_Sample_35_FD_206713 | JGI IMG/M metagenome (GOLD analysis project Ga0335081, IMG submission 206713) | Soil microbial communities from Loxahatchee National Wildlife Refuge, Florida, United States - Lox_Sample_3.5 | ecosystem: Environmental > Terrestrial > Soil > Wetlands | place: USA... | reverse complement strand
CCCGCTCCACGGCGGGGCCGGGATAGTCCCCCATCGGTTGGCCTCCTGTTTGAGGCCGTTATCCCTAACCCGCCCCAGCGGACACTTCACTTGTTATTCAGAGCGGACATATCACTTGTTATCGACAAAAGCGGTTTGTGGTTGTTGACACAGCTTAGCTGCGGTGCTATTGGAGCGAACGAGAAGACAAAATAACTATAAGAGAAGCGTCGCCAATAAATAAATACAAAGGGCCAGATCGAGGGCATCTAAAATTTAGAGCCAAGGACGTTGAAATCGTCCGGCCAATTACAAGTGCAGTCCCTCCAGAGCCTCTCTACTAAACGACTAAAGACGCCAAATACTACATGCGCGTCTTCTCAAACGGTCTGGGACTAAAGAACTGAGTCAACAGTTTCTTTCGTTGCCAGGAATCGCGTGGTCGTGATCTCGTAGCAACGTTGGTCCTTCCACGCATTGAGAAAATACGTGTCGTGGAGAGGAGTTGGCGATGATTGCAGAAGCAGTGGTTTCAAGGCAGCTTCCGAAGCTGGCCTATAGTCGTAATGAAGCGGCGAAAGCGTTGGGCATTTCTCCCGCAACCATTGATCGTCTTACGAAGCGCGGACTTCTTCACCCTTCACGAGCAACTCGGCGACCGCTCTACCCCCAATGGGAGATTGAGCGGTTTTTGCGCGAGACATCGGAGGTTATCAGTCTATGAAGTCTGCATCCGTAAGCGAAGTGTCAATGGAATCGTTCATCAGCCGCGTTGTGGCCGATGGGGGCCACTTCTTGGTCGGTGAGTACCGAGGTTCAGGAGTATCTGTCGTGGAGTACCTGGACAAAGAGTCTGGGAAAAAGGAATCCTACGTGAAAGTTGTGCACTCGGTCGAGGTGCGCGGGCCGTCTGGATTGGAAACCGTCCATCTTCAGGAGAGGATTGATCGGTCGATCTCTACGCCAGACCAGTACAAAAACCAATGTTGGCTGGTTCCCGGTATGCGGATCGTGGTCGTGCCTCGCCAGGTCGAAATCGACAAGGGCATCAAGAAATTCACTTGTACCAGCGGTGATATTCAACTGCTGCGTGGCAACGGCCAGCAGGAAAGTCTTGGAAGGAAGTAATCGCGGGGGCGGAGGGCGGATGGGCGCGCTAGCGCCCGCCGCCCCCGCCCCGCTAACCTTGTATAACAAGAAACAATTTTCCAAGGGGGTATCGGGTGGCAAGCCTCAAAAGTCATACGGCGTTCAAGTTCAACGTCGAACGCTTGTTCGAATCGTCGCATTCAGGTGTCTATTTCTGGACCTCGACCTTCCGTACGGTGATGACGGTGAAAGAAGCCTCAAAACTGTGGTCGGCATATGCGAAGGATATTGTCCGGGAACTGGGCTTGTATGGCGTCCGCGTTTACGAGTTGCACGATGAACACGGTCTGCATATCCACTGGCTCGTTGATCGGTTCGTTCCGGTTCAAATCGTGCGGCGGATTGCTATGCGACACGGCTTCGGTCGAATCCACGTGAAGCGGTGCGGCAAGTGGGTTGGCGATTATCTGGCCAAGTATCTGAGCAAAGAAATTCGCGCCACGTGCCTAAAGGGAAAACGTCTGTGGGCTGGCTTTGGGAATGCGACCAGGTGTCGGGTAAAAGACATCATCGTGTCGAGTTGGCTTGGGGCGGAATACCGGCGTCTCCGGGGTGATATTATCGGAGTGAGCCGGGGGCAAAGCTACAGCATCCTCCAAGAGGCGCTGAGGAACTACGCACGGTGGGTGGACCAAGCAGACGGGATTGAGGTCTGGCCGCCTGAAAGCTAGTTGGGGAACTCCTGCTGAGGGTGTGGGCTGTCGAGGCCGAAGGTGGGGGTGGGAGTACACCGGCTCCAGGTCGTTCGGCCCTGGTTCGGATCGGACAATCGGACGCCATTTGTTACTGCGTGCCAACACGTGATCCGCCGGGGCCTTGAATTCAACTCGGATCGGCTCTGATATGAGGTAGAAGGGCTGTAGCTGGAACTGAGTTTAGTGCAGATTTAGAACTGACCCTGATCTCACTTGCCTCCGTCCTGTGCTGCCGCTCCTTTGGGCAAGCGGGCCAACGCACGACGGAATTCTTTCATGTCGTCCTGGATCGATGCCAATGAAGCGTTCACAACATCTACATCGATATGTGGCTTGGCTGTTTGGCCCAGCTTCTGGAGATATTCCATCGTCGATTTCGCGGTGCCGATCAGTTTCCTCGCAACCTGGAGAATCTCATCCATCTCCATTGATCCTCTGAAAAGCAGTTTGTTTTCTTGGAAGAAACCAATGTCGGCGTAGACGCGGTGCGACTTCAGCATCAGGAATGGCACGGACTCCACGCGGGTCACGGTGTTGAAGATGTCGGCTTCCTCTCTTGTTACGGGGAACCGGAAATTGCGCAGGTCAATCCCCACACGTCGCGCCAGCTTTTCATCACGCGCTGCTTTCCGAATCAAAGCAGTGACAAAGGCTTCGGCGTTGTGTTCTCGTGCTAGTGAAAGAAGCTTGTTCAACGGTTCACGCTGATCCGGTCGAAGGGTATCCACACGCTGCTGGTTTTCCGGGATGGCGTACAGTGCCGCAAGCAATCGAATAATCTGCACTGGTACACGGTCTAAGCTCTTCTCAAGGTGGCGCGGATCAAGCACTGCAAGCGTGTCTTCAAGCTGACCGTCGGCGAGCAGTTTCTTAAGCGTCTCCAAGTCGTGCTCGGGAGAGACTTTAGATTTAGGTTTTTTTTCCATGGTGTCCTTTTGGCTGATAAGTGAGGCTATCGAACTGGTCGATGACCGGCTTGTACAATCGAGCTAGCAGAGGGTCAATAGCCGACTCTGTAGCGCTGATGAGTGACCCATGCTGACTCAGCGGCTTCGCTCCAACGGGTCGTCCATGTTGACTTAGTAGGAAGTTCAAACTGACTGGTTCTCTTGCAGTCGCAAGGATTGCAGGCCCTTCCTCGCGCCTAAGCGTGTAGTCAATAGCAATCTCGCCCAGCGAACGCGTCGCCAAGCGACTGAAGCGAGGGAGATTCAGACATCTTTGAACGATGATTTCAAACTCCACTACCTTCTTGGAGCCCACTACATCATAAAACGTGCTTTCGAGAGCAGTGCCAACCGATGCTTCGCCAAAGCGCTCTTCGGCCTCTTCAATGATCGCTGCCCAGTTGACGAGAGGATGCTCACTCTTAAGCTCGGGCGCCGTTTTCAGATACATTCGCCAGAAGAGTGCCATGCCTTCGTAGAGATCGATCTCTAAGGCTGCGTTCAAAGCATAGGGAAGTGAAGACTCCCATTGCTCTGCGATATTCGCCCAGAACCGGAAGTCGCTTTTACTCTTTGTAAGACCTAGTAAAGCGCGGGCTGCGAGTTCCTTGAGTTCCGCAAGGAATTCGCCCCAGACCTTCTTGTTATCATCAAGCAGAATCATTTTCAAAGTCGTTTTGAATCGCTCAGCTTGAAGAGAATCACAAAGTCGCAATGCTGAACTTAGGAAGCGTATCGCTGGTTCGGTCTGTTCCCTGGCCTTCGGCTCTTGCTTGAGATGCTCAAGTATTAACTCGTCTATCGCACGCACTACATCATCGCGGCGTCCGCGTGCCGCGATTGACGCGATCAAATCCTCGGGCGCTTCGTCGATGCGGGGATCAAGTTCGAGAGACACAGGAGTTGCCCTTAGGCGCTCGCGGATTTGCGCTTTAAGTTGTGCGAAAGAAGCGTTCGAGTTCATGAATCTCTATGTGGGCGTAGGATTATGCAGCTTCAACCGTGGTTGATCAATGACACACCCTTTGTGGACGTACTCTGGGTAGCCAGGACCATGCCCAGAGCATGGCTTTGTCGTGCCCTGCTTGGCTCCTTTGGGCGGCGGGCGGAAATTTGCCATGGTCCCGGCGTCGAAAGTTGTTGGCACCTTGATCCCTGTCGGAACGTCGTTGGTCGCATAATTAATCTCAACCATCGGAATCGTCAAGCGAGCGGTCAATCCCAGGCGGTTTACGACGTCCTCAATCGTTGCACCATTGTCCATTTCTTTGCGAACTAAATCCTGAATAGTTGCCCAGACGATGTTCCTCGGTAGTCGCCCAAGAACGATACGGAGGAGCTTCCTCAGTTTTTCTGGGTTGGCACGCAACTTCGTTTCGTTGTATCCGCATTTCTTTGCCTCCGGTTGGTCGGCTATTCTGGCGAGCGGCGTAAAACGGGCTAGTATATCCTGTCCGAGTCCTGCGGGCAGTCCGACACATGCTGACTCGGGAGGAAACTGTAGCGCTTCTTCGAATTGGTCCAAAGGGCTGCTAGTAGCGGTTGCTTTGCCGACTATCCGCGCGAGCTTTTGGAAAACGTCATCAACTACGGGTTTCGGCACATTCTGTTCGTCTTGGAGATTTTGCAGAATCTGCAATTCCCTCTTGCTCTTCTGCATGGTGCGTTTCCATTGCACGACTGACTTTGGAATGTTCATACGTCGAGTCAGAAAGCCCTACGGTCTTCCTTCACGGGCGGATACTACTGCACGTTCGCAAGGAGAGCAAGCATGCTGGTCCTCTCGGTGAACAGAGTGGATTCCCTGTGGCCGTATAACGATAGTGGAGGTTGGATGGCAAACCAATCCAGCGAGGTAAGGCGCAGTTAGTCGGCATGGGCGGAATGCGACGGGCGGAGCGAGAGGTGGCGGGGATGAGCGAAGTCCAGCGCGTGCAGACCAGGACGATCCATCTGCGCTAGATGTTTCGGGTGAGGGAAAGGTGTCGAGAGGAAAACCGGGGCGGCAGCCGCCCGAGTTGTCCTTCATGGCTCGACGGCGGGATGGCGAGTCTGGCATCGTGAAACGATTTCTTATGTGTCGGTGTCTGCCGACCGCCGAGGCTTGCGCTCTGGAACCTTGATCTTCTTCGCCCTTGACTCAAGCACGTAGATAGTCTGAATGAGGTTTTCAGTGGTATCGATTGCGGCATTGAGTTGGTCCTGCGAGGGATTGTAGGAGCGGTGCATGGTCGCATGGCCAACCTCAAGTACGGTCTCAAGAATCTTACGCTGCTTTTTTGAGACGTAGCCCTGCTTCTCAAACTCATTCAAGTTATCTCTAAATCGACCATGATCCCCGACTTTGTCGATCATGATGTGCTCTAATAAGGCTCTTATTCCCATAGTCGCTAATCTTCTGGAGTTGTTCTGGAGAGCGACATAGACCTCATTGAAGATGTCTGCAATAAATGTATCGTCTTGAGCTTCGGTTTCGATGTCGGAGACCCAGTCGGGGACCTTTCTTGAAATTGCAGGTGGGTAGTAATGTACTGGTCTTTCCTCGGGCTCCTCTGAAAACCAAGTTGTGTGCCTCAAGATAATGCGATCGCAACCTAAACACTTGAGCATCTCGTACGTCGCGCCTCCATCGACGGAGCAACCCGGCAATTCATCCACAGGTGCGGACCAATAAGTGTCTTCGGAGTGCAAGAGTTCGTGGTTCTTTTCACCCAAGCACTCGTTGCAATGCGCTCTAACAACCTTTGCTGTCTTCTTTGCCTTGTGCATGGGAGCATTAAGAGCCGTGGCCGAATGGAATTCAATAGGATTTGTGGTGGGCAGTCGAGAGGACGTCTCAGAGGAGGAAAAGCGGATGGGGTCGCTAAATATTTCTTTCGGGCCTTAGCGGGAGAGAGTTGTCACTCTTACTTGTCACTCCTCGGCTGAAAATGAGGCGATTCAGGATGAAGTGAGACAAGGTCTTATACGCGTGAAAGCCTTGCTTTTACTGGCTTAGATGACAAGAGCGGACACGAGATGAAACGGGATAAAAACAGCCTTTAGAATTATGAGTCCCCTGCTCCACCCCGACATCAGATATCGGGGCTGGCCGCCGACGGCTGAGCGTTGCTTGCTCCCACGACGCTCACAGAGCGCCGCTGCAGGAAAATGATAAACTGCCTTCGAACGTCCGGACTCGCAGCCCCCGGCCATTTCGAATAGACTGCCGCCTTCATGAAGGGACGGAAGTTCTTCCCGCTCGTAGTAATCGCCGCCGCGTTGCTGGCCTATTCCAACAGCTTCACGGGCGGGTTCTTCCTCGACGACTTCCGTTCGATTTCCGAGAACCCAACCATCCTCCATCTCTGGCCGATCTGGCAATGCCTGTCGCCGGTCCGCCAGAATTGGCTTACGGCGGGAGGCGGCCGGCCGCTCATCAATCTGTCGCTCGCCATCAACTACGCCATCAGCGGGTACCGCATCTGGAGCTATCACGCCCTGAACCTGATCGTCCACATCCTCGCCGGGCTGACCCTGCTGGGCATCGTGCGCCGGACCCTGCTCCAACCTGTACTGCGCAAACGGTTCGGCGCCGCCGCCAACGAATTGGCCCTCGTCACCGCGGTCCTCTGGACGGTTCATCCGCTGCAGACCGAGTCGGTCACCTACGTCATCCAGCGAGCCGAATCGATCATGGGATTGTTCTACCTGCTCACGTTGTACTGCTTCATCCGCTCGGCCGAATCGGGGCCCGTGGGAAATGGGAAATGGTCCATGGGAAATGGTCCATGGAAGCAGCCGCCTCAACTCTGGTACGGTTTGTCGGTCGCGGCTTGTGCGTTAGGGATGGTCAGCAAAGAAGTGATGGTCTCGGCCCCGGTGATGGTGCTGCTGTATGACCGGGCATTTGTTTCGGACTCGTTCCGTGAGGCGTGGCGGCGTCGGTGGCCGTTGTACGTTGCGCTGGCCAGCACCTGGATCCTGCTGGGTGTTGTGGAGGTCTGTGCCGGCATTTTCGCTTATGCATCGATGGTTGCGCAACCGCACTCTCCGTTCCGCTGGTGGGAGTACCTGGCGACCCAACCGGGGGTGATCCTGTATTATCTGCGGCTGTGCGTGTGGCCATCGTCGCTCACCATGGATCACGCGTGGCCCATGGCCAAAACGTGGGTGCGTATTGTGCCCGAATCGGTGGCGGTGGTGGGGCTGGTCGCGGCGACGGCTTGGGCTTGGAGAACGAAGTCTGGCCCGGCTCCGCGGTCGGGGCCGGTCTGGGGTTTTCTGGGCGCGTGGTTTTTCCTGATCCTGGCGCCGAGTTCGAGTTTTATCCCACTTAGCGATGCCGTCTACGAACATCGCATGTACTTGCCGTTGGCGGCGGTGTTGAGCGCCGTGGTCATGGGGTTGTATGCGCTGGTGGGACGGAAGAGCCTGGCGGTGTTTGCGGTGGCGGCGGTCGGGCTGGGAGTCCTGACGTGGCGGCACAATCGGATTTACTACTGCGAACCAAGCTACAACCTGGGGGTCGCACTGGGCCGAGCCGGCCGGTTCAAAGAGGCGATCAGAGAGTTCGAACGGGCGGTGCGGATCGCGCCGGATAATCCCCTGTTGCGGTACAACTACGGCCTGACCCTCGTGGCTCTGGGCCGGCCCGCGGAAGCGCTCGAGCAGTACGAGGCCGCCCTGCGTCTCCGACCCGATTTCGCCGACGCACACGGCAACCTCGCGAATCTTCTGTCGACCATCGGCAAACCACAAGAAGCCGTTGAACACTACGAACAGGCGCTGCAAGCCAAGCCCAACGACCCCACGTTGCATTACAATTATGGAGTGGAGTTGGCTCGCTTGAACCGGGTGCCCGAGGCCATCCGTCAGTGGGAGCAGGCGGTGCAGCTCGATCCCCATTATGCCTCGGCACACAACAGCTTGGGTATTGCCCTGGAACAATTGGGACGGGAGCCTGACGCGATTCAACACTATGAGGCCGCGCTCCGGATCAAGCCCAATTACGCCGAGGCACACAACAACCTCGGGCTGGCACTGGTGCAACAGGGCAAGCTGGAGGCGGCGATGGAACATTGGGAGGCGGCAGCGCGGTTCAAACCCGATTTCGCCGATCCGCACAACAATCTGGGAAGCGCCTATGCACAGCTGGGCCGGATGCCGGAGGCGATCGCCCAGTGGAACGAAGCGCTCCGCATCAAACCCGATTATGCCGAGCCGTACTACAATCTGGGGCTTGCTGCGGAGCGCCAAGGCCACACCCAAGACGCCATCGCGAAATACGAGACCGCCTTGCGCCTCAAACCCGATTACACCGACGCGAAAAACCGGCTGGCCCGGCTCCGAGTTGCTCAGTAGCGCGGGCGTCTCGCCCCTGTCGGTTATCGTTGGCGATTGGAGTCGCGCACCTCCGCACGCATGCTTCACACGGCGACGTTGCTGTCCAACGGCAAGGTGCTGGTCGCCGGAGGGTATAACGGCAGTTGGCTTTCCAGCGCGGAGTTGTACGATCCGTCTACCGGGACCTGGACGGCGACCGGCTCGATGAACACCGGGCGCACTGCTCACACGGCGACGTTGTTGCCCAACGGGAAGGTGCTGGTCGCAGGGGGTTGGAACGCTTTTGCGAGTGTGTCCCATGCGGAGTTATATGATCCGGCCAAGGGAACATGGACGACCGGCATGCTGACCACCACACGCTATGAACACACGGCGACGTTGCTGCCCAACGGGAAAGTGCTGGTCGCGGGGGGCTATAGAGACGGTTCCCTTTCCGGCGCAGAGCTGTACGATCCGGCGAACGGGACGTGGACAAACACCGTCGCGCTTACCACCGCCCGCAATTGGCACACGGCGACGTTGCTGCCCAATGGGAAGGTGCTGGTCGCGGGGGGCTGGAGCGACAGCAGCATTCTTTCCAGCGTCGAGCAGTATGATGTCGGTCTCGGCTTCAATGCTTCTTGGCAGCCGCAAATTGCCACGTTCACTTCACCGCTCAGTTTATGGAGCGGCCTGGCGATCACCGGTTCCAAATTCCGTGGTATCTCTGAAGGTTCCGGAGGCAATACCCAAAACTCACCGGCCGACTATCCGGTGGTACAATTGCGCAGCGTGGACAGCGGGCGGACCACGTTCCTGCTGTCCACGGACTGGTCCACGAATTCGTTCACCTCGGCGCCGGTGACAGGTTTCCCACCCGGCTATGCGCTGGCGACGGTGTTCGTCAACGGCATCCCGAGCCCATCCGGCATCCTCAACATCAGCATTCCGGTTCCGACACCGACGACCGTGACCAACGCCCAGATGCTACCCAACGGCTCGTTCCAGTTCGCCTTGACCAATACTCCGGGAGCGTTGTTCGGCGTGCTGGCGACCACGGATCTGTCGCTGCCGTTGACCAACTGGACGGCGCTCGGCGGCGTCACGGAAATCGCGGCTGGCCGGTTCCAATTCACCGATCCGCAGGCAACGAACTATCCCCAGCGTTTCTACCGTGTCATCTCGCCGTAGCCGCAGGCACACTCGGCGGGGTGACTTTTGAGAAGAAAACCCGGGCGGTTGCCGCCCGAGTGTTCCTTCGCGGCGGGTCGTCAGAAAAGTTGTCACTCTTACTTGTCACTCCTCGGCCAAAAATAAGCCGATTCAGGATGCCGTGAGACAAAGTGCAGAGACGGCGCAAGGCTTGGTTTTACTGGAAAAGGGCGCGTTGCCCAAATCGAGATTCAGCAATTCCGGCGTAGCGCCGAGTTTTTCGGAGAATAAACAACCCGCGCTTCACAGAAGCGCGGCTACAACGGCAAGCGGCCTTTGGGCAACACGCTCTGAGGATGTGACCGAATGCGGAGCAAGTCCGGCTCGCGGCCCCCCGCCATTTCGAATAGACTGCCCCGCTCATGAACGGACGGAAGTTTTTCCCGCTGGTGGTGATCGCTGCCGGGCTGCTGGCCTATTCCAACAGCTTCTCGGGCGGGTTCTTCCTCGATGATTTCGCGTCCATCCCCGAGAACCCCACCATCCTCCACCTCTGGCCGATCCGGCAACCGCTGTCACCACCTCACCGTGGTTGGCTGACGGTCGAAGGCCGGCCACTGATCAATCTGTCGCTGGCCATCAACTACGCCATCAGCGGCTACCATGTCTGGAGCTATCACGCCCTGAACCTGATCGTCCATATCCTCGCGGCTCTCACCCTGCTGGGCATTGTGCGCCGGACCTTGCTCCAGACGGCGCTGCGCGAACGGTTCGGCGCCGTGGCCAGTGAATTGGCCCTGGCCACCGCGCTCCTCTGGATGCTGCATCCGCTCCAGACCGAGGCGGTGACCTATGTCGTCCAACGCGCCGAATCGGTCATGGGTTTGTTCTACCTGCTCACACTGTACTGCTTCATCCGCTCGGCCGAATCGGCACCTTTGGGAAATGGGAAATGGTCCATGGGAGATGGTTCATGGAAACTGCGGAGCCGAGTCTGGTACGGTTTGTCGGTCGCCGCTTGCGCGCTGGGAATGGCCTGCAAAGAGGTCATGGTTACCGCGCCGGTGATGGTGCTGCTCTACGACCGGGCGTTCCTGTCCGGTTCGTTCCGCGAGGCGTGGCAACGGCGCCGGCCGCTGTATCTGGGATTGGCCGGCACGTGGATCGTGCTGGGCGTGGCCTTGGCGGCTGACCGCATCCTCGCCTACGTATCGATGCCAGCCCAACGGCATTTTGGCGTCACGTGGTGGCAATACCTGGCGACCGAGCCGGGGGTGATTTTGTATTACCTGCGGCTGTTTGTGTGGCCGGCGCCGCTGACCATGGACCACGCCTGGCCCATCGCCAAGTCGTGGCTGCGCATCGTGCCCCCCGCGGTGGCGGTGCTGGCTCTCGTCGCCGCGGTGGTTTGGGTCTGGAAACGGAACACTGCTTGGGGTTTTGCAGGCGTGTGGTTTTTCCTCGTCCTGGCGCCGAGCTCGAGTTTCGTCCCGCTTCACGATGCGCTCTACGAACATCGCCTGTACTTGCCGTTGGCGGGGCTGGTGAGTCTGGTGGTCATGGGTTTGTATGCGCTGATGGGACGGAAGAGTCTGGCGGTGTTTGCGGTGGCGGCGGTCGGGCTGGGAGTCCTGACGTGGCGGCACAATCGGATTTACTACTGCGAACCAAGCTACAACTTGGGGGTCGCACTGGGCCGGGCCGGCCGGTTCAAAGAGGCGATCGCGCAGTTGGAACGGGCGGTGCGGATCGCGCCGGATAATCCCCTGTTGCGGTACAACTACGGCGTCGCCCTCATGACCCTGGGCCGCCCGGCGGAAGCACTCGAGCAGTACGAAGCGGCCGTGCGCCTCAAACCGGATTTCGCCGACGCCCACGCCAACCTGGCGAATCTTCTGTCGACCATCGGCAAACCAGAAGAAGCTGTTGGACACTACGAACAGGCGTTGCGGGTCAAGCCCAATGACGCCCAATTGCATTACAATTTCGGCGTCGTGTTGCTTCGCCTGAACAGGCTGCCCGAGGCGATCAGCCAGTGGGGGCAGGCGGTGCGGTTCAACCCCGATCTCGCGCCGGCACACAACGATTTGGGGATCGCGCTCGAGCGAATGGGCCGGGTATCCGAGGCAATTCAACATTATGAGGCCGCCCTCCGGATCAACCCCAATTACCCCGAGGCGCACAACAACCTGGGTCTCGCCTTCGCGGGACAAGGCAAACTACAGGCGGCGATGGAACATTGGCAGGAGGCGGCGCGGCTCAAACCCGATTTCGCCGATCCACAGAGCAACCTGGGAGGCGCCTACGCACAACTGGGCCGGATGCCGGAAGCCATCGCCCATTGGGAGCAGGCGCTACGAATCGACCCCGATTACCCGGAAGCGAACTACAACTTGGGAGTCGCCCTCGCGCAGGCCGGCAAGCTCGACGAAGCCATCGACCATTACCATCATGCGCTGAAGGCCCGACCCGGCTACGCCATGGCGCACTACAGTCTGGGACTGACGTTGGCAGAACAGGGCCGGATACCGGAGGCGATCGCCCAGTGGAACGAAACGCTCCGCATCAAACCCGATTTCGCCGAGGCGCACTACAACCTCGCCGTCGCCGCGGAACGCCAGGGCCACACGCAGGAAGCGATCGAACACTACGAGCAGGCGCTGCGGATCAGACCCGGTTACACCGACGCGAAGAACCGCCTGGCCCGGCTCCGAGCCGCTCCGTAGCGCGGCGACGTGGTCCGGACGCGTCCCCCCTCACCACTGGGCGATTTCGTCGTCGGCCTTGAACAACTGCGGGAACATCCGTTTGAGGGCTTGATTGTTGAACCGGTCAAACCCCAAACAGGAATCCTGGTCGAGTGCGTGCGCGTCGCAGGTGGTCGGCACCTTGTGGACCAGCATCCGGGCGCCATCCCACGCCGTGATCAGCTTCAGGAATTCTTCGCGCGGCATGTCGGCCGGCACTTTCTTGGCCAGCCAGGGATAAAGCTGACGGAGTTGTTCCAGGGTCCAGCGGTCGTAGCCGTGACAGAAAATGCCGAGGCGCGCCGCGGCCTGACAGGTCGTTTCGTCCGTGCGGGTATTGGCGACGAGATATTCGCGGATCTTCTTGAGTGCGTTTTCGCGGCTGTACTTCATGACATCACCTTCCTGCCGACTGGCTCGGCTTGTAGGTCGTCAGCGCCCGCATGTACTGGGCGCGCTCGAACGCGCTGGGGTCGGGACAACGCATCTGGCTCATGCTCCCCTGCAGTTGCTGGACTGAATCGTACCAATGTTCCTCCATCCATTCGCTCATCTCGCGCTCGATCGTGCGGATGTATTCAACGCCGCGCGCCAGCAACGTCGAGCACAACATCGTCGCATCCGCCCCCGCCATCAACATTTTTAGTACGTCGGGCGCCTGGTGAATGCCGCTGGTGGCCGCCAGATCGGCGTTGATCCGGCCAAACAAGATCGCGATCCAACGCATCGGCAACCGCAACGCCTGCGGCGTGCTCAGGATCACCGACGGCCGCACCTCGAGTTCTTCAAGGTCGATATCAGGTTGGTAGAACCGGTTGAACAACACCAGCCCATTGGCGCCCGCCTCGTCCAGCCGCTTGGCCATGTGCGCCATGTTGCTGAAGAACGGACTGAGCTTCACCGCCACCGGGATCGTGACCGCGCTCTTCACCGCCTTGACGATGTCGAGGTAGGTCTGTTCGACCTCCGCGCCGGTGGATTTCGGGTCGCTCGGGATGTAGTAGATGTTCAGCTCCAACGCGTCGGCCCCGGCCTGCTGCAGCATGGACGCGAAATCCGTCCAGCCGCCGACCGTTGAGCCGTTCAGGCTGGCAATGACCGGGATGTCCACCGCGTCCTTCGCCCGCGCCACGTGCTTGAGGTATTCCTCCGGCCCGAGCGAGAACTGGGCCGGCTCGGGAAAATACGTCAGGGCCTCCGGGAAACTTTCCGTGCCTTCGGTCAGATGATGATGCAGTTCGCGCGTTTCCTGACGCAACTGTTCCTCAAACAGCGAGTACAACACCACCGCCGCCGCGCCGGCGTCCTCCATGCGCTTGATGTTGTCGATGTCGTCCGACAACGGCTGACACGCCGACACGACGAGCGGGTTGCGCAACGTCAGGCCCAGATATGTGGTTCGTAAATCCATGATCTCCTCACGAGGTTGACGCGGCCGGCGTCGGCGCGGTTTGCGCCGGCTCCTTCTGGCCGTTGGCGGGACGCGTCGACAGGTATTCGTAGAACTTGAACCGCCGGTCGGCGTCCTGCTGCGCCAGCCGGAACAATTCTTTCGCGCGGGCGGCGTCGCTCTTGGTCAGCATCTTGAACCGATTCTCCATCAGCAGATACTCTTCGACGCGCTGTTTCGGCAGGCGCGAATCCAGTTGCAGCGGGTTTTCGTGGAGCCGTTCGCGATCGGGATTGTACCGGTACAGCAGCCACTGGCCCGTATTGACCGCCACCTTCTGGTTCTGCATCGCCGTGGTCATGTTGATCCCGTGCGCAATGCAGTGGCTGTAGGCCACGATCAACGACGGACCGTCGTACGCCTCGGCCTCCAGGAACGCCCGCAAGGTGTGCTCGTCGCGCGCCCCCATCGCCACGCTGGCCACGTACACGTGCCCGTAACTCATCGCGATCAAACCGAGGTCCTTCTTCCGCACCGGCTTGCCGCCCGCCGCGAACTTCGCCACCGCGCCGCGGGGCGTGGACTTCGACATCTGGCCGCCCGTGTTCGAGTATACCTCGGTGTCCAACACGAGAACGTTCACGTTCCGGCCGCTGGCCAATACGTGGTCGAGACCGCCGAACCCGATGTCGTACGCCCAGCCGTCGCCGCCGATGATCCACACGCTCTTCTTCACGAGCATGTCGGCCACGCCGAGCAATTGCGCCGCTTCCGCTGAACTGACGCCCTGCAGTTTCGTCTTCAACGCCGCCACGCGTTCCCGCTGGTCGAAGATGCCCGCCTCGTCCTTCTGGTCGGCCTGCAGAATCGCCGCGACCAGGTCGTCGCCGATCTGCGGCGCCAACTTCTTCACCAGTTCCGCGGCGAACTCCTTCTGCTTGTCGATCGCCAGCCGATACCCCAGCCCGAACTCGGCGTTGTCCTCAAACAGCGAGTTGGACCACGCCGGCCCCCGGCCATCGTGGTTGACGGCCCACGGCGTCGTCGGCAGGTTCCCGCCGTAGATCGAGGAGCAGCCCGTGGCGTTGGCGGCAATCATGCGGTCGCCGAACAGTTGGCTGATCAATTTGAGGTACGGCGTCTCGCCGCAGCCCGCGCAGGCGCCGCTGAACTCGAACAACGGCTGCTGCAACTGCTGCTGCGGGATGCTCGTGACCTTGATGCGCCGGCGGTCGAACTCGGGTATGTTCAGGAAGAACTCCCAGTTTGCCCGCTCCGGCTCCCGCAACGGCGCCTGGTCCGCCATGTTGATCGCTTTGTGGCGCGGCTCGCTCTTGTTCTTCGCCGGACAAACGTCCACGCACAGCCCGCAGCCCGTGCAATCCTCGGGCGCCACCTGGATCGTGTACTTCAGGCCTTTCAAATCGCGATCCCGCGCGTCGGCCGACTTGAACGTCTTCGGCGCGTTGGCCAGCGCGGCGGCCTCGTAGACCTTGACGCGGATCACGGCGTGCGGACACACCATCGCGCACTTGCCGCATTGGATGCACACCGCGGTGTCCCACACCGGAATCTCCAGCGCGATGTTGCGTTTTTCCCACTGCGCCGTGGCCGTCTGGAACGTGCCGTCGCAGGGCAGTTTGCTCACCGGCAACAGGTCGCCGCGCCCCGCAATGATCTCCCCGAGCACGTCCCGCACGAACGCGGGCGCCGCGGCGGACACGGGCGCCGGCATTTCGACGGTGCTGTCGACGCGCGTGGGCACGGTCACCTCGTGCAGATGATCGAGCGTGTGGTCCACCGCCAGCAGATTCATCTTCACGATTTCTTCACCCTTCCGGCCGTACGTCTTCTTGATGGAATACTTGATCGCCTCGATGGCCTCGGCCTTGGGCAACACTCCCGAGATGGCGAAGAAACAAACCTGCATGACCGTGTTGATGCGTCCACCCATGCCGCTGTCGCGCGCGACCTTCACCGCGTCGATCACGTAGAACTTCAGCTTCTTCTTCACCAACTGTTCCTGGACGATCCGCGGCAGTTTGCCCCAGATTTCACCGGACCCGAACGGCGTATTCAACAGGAACACCCCGCCCGGCTTGGCGTCCTTCAGCATGTCGTAACGTTCGAGGAACACCGGCTGGTGGCAGGCCACAAAGTTGGCTTTCGACACGAGGTACGTCGACCGAATCCGCTCGGGACCGAACCGCAAGTGAGAGACCGTGACCGCACCCGACTTCTTCGAGTCGTACACGAAGTAGCCCTGCGCGTAATTGTCGGTGTTTTCGCCGATGATCTTGATCGAGTTCTTGTTGGCGCCGACCGTGCCGTCCGACCCCAGCCCGTAGAACACCGCGCTGACCACCCGCTCCGATTCGGTGGAAAACTCGGGATCGAACTCGAGGCTGGTGTGATCGACGTCGTCGTGAATGCCCACGGTGAAATGGTTCTTCGGCGCCCGCGCCGCCAGGTTGTCCAACACCGCCTTGACCATCGCCGGAGTGAATTCCTTCGACGACAATCCGTACCGGCCGCCGACGACCACGGGCACGTTCCGTCCCGTTTCGCGCAGGGCCGTCACCACGTCCTGGTACAACGGCTCGCCGAGCGCTCCCGGTTCCTTCGTCCGGTCCAGCGTCGCGACCGCCTTGGTCGTCTTCGGCAGCGCCGCCGCGAACCGCGCGGCATCGAACGGGCGGTACAACCGCACCTTGATCGCGCCGACCTTTTCGCCTTTCTGGACAAGATAATCGACCGCTTCCTCCGCGGCCTCACAGCCCGAGCCCATCAACACCACCACCCGCTCCGCATCCGCGGCGCCGACGTAGTCGAACAGGTGATAGGCGCGGCCCGTCAGCTTCGCAAACTTGTCCATCGCCTTTTGCGCAATGTCGGGACACGCGCGATAGAACGGGTTCACCGTCTCGCGGGCCTGGAAAAACACGTCGGGATTCTGCGCCGTGCCCCGCAGCACGGGATGATCGGGCGACAACGCCCGGGCGCGATGGGCCAGCACGAACCGCTCGTCGATCATGGCCCGCAGATCGTCGTCGGAGAGCAACTCGATCTTGGACACCTCATGCGACGTGCGGAACCCGTCGAAGAAATGGAGGAACGGCACGCGGGCTTCGAGCGTGGCGGCCTGCGCGATAAGCGCGCAATCGTGCGCTTCCTGGACCGAGTTCGAGCACAACATCGCCCAGCCCGTCGCGCGCGTGGCCATCACGTCGCCGTGATCGCCGAAGATCGACAGCGCATGCGTCGCCAGCGTCCGTGCCGACACATGGAACGCCGCCGACGTCAGTTCGCCCGCAATCTTGTACATGTTGGGAATCATCAACAGCAGTCCCTGCGACGCCGTGAAGGTGGTCGTCAGCGAACCCGTTTGCAGCGCGCCGTGCACGGCACCCGAGGCGCCGCCTTCGCTCTGCATTTCGACGACCGACGGCACCGTGCCCCAAATGTTGGGGACGTGTTGCGCGGCCCATTCGTCCGACACCTCGCCCATCGGCGAGGACGGCGTGATCGGGTAGATGGCAATCACTTCGTTGGTGCGGTAGGCCACGTAACCGACCGCTTCGTTTCCGTCCATTGTTACGAACTCTCGTTTTCTCACTTGGTATCCTCTCTCCGGTTAACAAATCCGCGGCAAATCTTCCCCCGTGGGCATGTCAATAATGCGTTCCCCGCCGATGGTCGTGCGCAGCAACGCCAGGCCCTTCGGTTTGTCCTGCACCTCGCCAATCACCCGCGCCTCCCGGCCGAGCGGATGGCGTTTCATGGCCGCCAACACGCGCTCGCCGTCGAGGGCGCGACAAAACAGAATCAGTCGTCCTTCGTTGGCAATCGTCAACGGGTCCAGGCCGAGCAGATCGCACGCGCCCCGCACCTCGGGGCTGACCGGAATCGCGGATTCGTTGAGCCGAATCCCGACGCCCGAGGCGTGCGCGATGTCGCACACGGCGGCGGCCAGCCCGCCCCGGGTCGGATCGCGCATCGTGTGGATCTCCGCGCCCGTTCCCAAAATCTCCTTCACCAGCGGCCACAACGGCGCACAATCGCTGACCACGCTCGTCTGAAACTCGATTCCGTCACGGCAACTCATCACCGCCACGCCGTGCTCGCCCAGCGGACCGCTCACGATGACCGCGTCGCCAGGCCGGGCGTTGGCCCCGCCCATCCAACTCGTGGTCACGATGCGGCCGATGCCCGCGGTGTTGATGTACACCCCGTCGCCGCGGCCGCGCTCGACGACCTTGGTGTCGCCCGTGACGATCTGCACGCCGACTTCGGCCGCCGCGTGGCGAATCGACGCCACAATCTTCTCCAGGTCCGCCAGCGGCAGGCCTTCTTCGAGAATGAATCCCAGGCTGAGCCACTGCGGCTGCGCACCTTGCATCGCCAGGTCGTTGACCGTCCCGCACACCGCCAGCCGGCCAATGTCGCCTCCCGGAAAGAAATACGGTTTCACCACGTAGCTGTCGGTCGTGAACGCATACCCCTGGCCGCTCATGGCCAACACCGCACTGTCGTCGAGCGTCCGCAACGCCGGATTGTCGAACTCGGGCGCGAACATTCTCTCGACCAACTCGCGCGTCAACGAACCGCCGCCCCCGTGCGCCATGACAATGCGCTCGTACTTCATGCGGCGATCCTCCCTTCGTACTTGAAGTACGCGGCGCACGTGCCCTCGCCGGAGACCATGCACGGGCCGATCGGATACGCCGGCGTGCACGCCCGCCCGAACAACTCGCAGTCCGACGGCCGCGCCACGCCGCGCAGGACGTCGCCGCACCGGCAGGACGGATGCACGCGCGATTCGCCGAACTCGACCCCCAGCGCTTTCACCGCGTCGTGCCGCGCGAACGTTTCCCGAATGGCCAGTCCGCTGCCGGCAATTGTCCCGATCCCCCGCCAACTCGCGTCGCACGGCTCGAACACTTCCTCGATCAGGCGTTGCGCCGCGACGTTCCCCTGCTCGCTCACCGAGCGGCTGTACTCGATCTCCACCTCGGCCCGGCCCTCGGCCAACTGCGCCAGCAGCAGACTGATCGACTTCAAGATGTCCCAGGCTTCAAAGCCGCTAACGACGCACGGAACGTAGTAGCGTTCGCAAACGAATCGGTAGATCGCCGCGCCCGTGATGACGCTGACGTGGCCCGGACACAAGAACCCGTCGATGCGGACCTGCTGATCGCGCAGCAGCGCATCCATCACGCGCGGCATCGTCTTGTGGGCGCACAACACGGAGAAATTCGCCACGCCATCCCGCGCCGCGCGATAAATCGCCCAGGCCACCGTCGGCACCGTCGTCTCGAAGCCCACGCCGAGAAATACGACGTGCCGCGCCGGGCACTCCTTCGCGAGCAACAGGGCGTCGCTCGGCGAATACACGACCCGCACGCTCGCCCCGGCGGCGCGCTCGCGGTCCAACGACGACTCGCTGCCCGGGACGCGCATGAGGTCGCCGAACGTGGCGACCAGCGTGTCGGGCCGACGCGACAACGCGATGGCCGCGTCGATGTAGTTGGCGTCGGTCACGCACACCGGGCAGCCGGGCCCGGAGACCAGCCGGATGTTTTGCGGCAGCAACTGCCGCAGTCCCGTTCGAAACGCCACCATGGTATGCGTCCCGCAGACTTCCATGAGGTTCACGTCGCGGCCGAGGCGCTGCCCGAGTTCGTGGATGGCTTGGATCAATGTTCTCATACCAGCACCTCCCGCAGGTCGGAAGCCCTGCGAATCGCCTCCAATTCCTCGACCTCGCTCTTGTCCCATTTGTGGATGGCAAACCCGGCGTGCACCAGGACGTAATCTCCCAGCCGCGCGTCCTCGATCAGCGAGACGTCCACCTCGCGCAACGCGCCGTCCACCGAGATGGTCGCCGCCGTCCCGTTCAACTCGACAATCTTCGCTGGCACGGCTAGGCACATCGCAGTCCCATCCTTTCGGCCGCCACGGCCGCCTGACCGAGCGCCAGCCCGCCATCGTTCAACGGCACCGCGGCGTTCGTGAACACGTGGAACCGACGCGACCGCAACCGGTCCACGGCGCGCCGCAGCAACAGCTCGTTTTGGAAGACGCCGCCCGACAGCGCGACCACGTTGAGGTCGCGTTGGCCCCGCAGGAACCGGCAAACGTACAGGATCGCCTCCGCCACCGTGTTGTGAAACCGCGCGGAGATCGCGCCGGCCGAAATCGTCCGCCGGCGTTCTTCCAGAATCGCCCGGATCGTCGGGCCGAAATCGACCACCCAACGACGGTCGCCGGTCTCGACCGCAAACGGATAGCTGTCCGCCACGCGCGGGTCGGCGATGGATTCGAGCCGGATCGCCGCCTGCGCCTCGTACGTCGCGACGTCGCACAATCCGAGAATCGCCGCGACCGCGTCGAACAACCGGCCCGCGCTCGAGGTGAGCGGCGCATTGAAACCCGCCTGGACCATCTTCTGCACCAGGCGCCACTTGACGGCCGGGATCCGGCGACGGATCTCTCCGTCCAGCCCCTCGGCCGTCAACACGCTCAGCGCCATCCGCCACGGTTCCTCCACGGCCTTGTCGCCGCCGGGGAGCCGGTACGCTTTGAAGTGCGCCACCCGCTCGAAGTCACTGCGGTCCGCCACCAGGAACTCTCCGCCCCAAATCGTGCCGTCGGTCCCGTAGCCGGTGCCGTCGAGCGCCACGCCGATGACCGGCTCGTGCAGATCGTGCTCGGCCATCACGCTGGCAATGTGCGCGTGATGGTGCTGGACGCCGACCTTGCGCGGGACGTGCGCCACAGCGGCAAACCGCGTGGACAAATACGCCGGATGCAGGTCGTGGGCGACCACCTGCGGTTCGATGCGCATCAGCTTCTTCCACGACTCGATCTCGCACGAGAAATGGCTGTAGGTCTTGTAGTCTTTCAGGTCGCCAATGTGCTGCGACACAAACGCGTTGCCGTCGCGCACGAGGCAAAACGTGTTCTTCAGTTCGCCGCCGACGGCCAAAATGTGCGGCGTACCGTCCGCGGAGGCGATTCGGATCGGATTGGGCACGAATCCCCGGGCCCGCCGCCAGAACTGTCGTTGGCCGCTGATCACGCGGACCACCGTGTCGTCGCACTTGTGACTGATGAACCGATTGTGCGTGAGCGCGGCGTCGGCGACCGGTCCCAACAGCGCCGCCAGTTCCACCTCGTCGCTGACGATCGGTTCGTCCGTGAGATTCCCGCTGGTCATCACCAACGCCACAAAACCATCGAGCAACAGGTGGTGCAGCGGCGTGTACGGCAGAAACGCGCCGATCGACAACACATCCGGGGAAATGGAGTGGGGAAGTGCCGGCGCGTCGGGTTTGCGCGCCAACACCACGATGGGACGCGCCGCCGAAAGCAACTCGGCTTCCTCCGTCTCGTTCACCTCGCAAAATGTCTTCACCACCGCAATGTCGCGGAACATGACCGCGAACGGTTTGTGCGGGCGACGCTTCCGCTGGCGCAAGCGTGCCACCGCCGCCGGGTTCAACGCGTCACACGCCAGATGATAGCCGCCCAGGCCCTTGACCGCGACGATCGCTCCCCCGCGGAGGAGTTCGGTGGCCCGCGCCAGCACCACCGGCGACGCCTCGCTGCGGCCCGCCTTGGCCGGCGTGACCAGCTCGAGCCGCGGCCCGCAGTCGTCACACGCGTTCGGCTGCGCGTGAAAGCGGCGTTCCCGGGGATCCCGATACTCGTGCTCGCACGGCTCGCACATCGTGAACCTCGCCATCGACGTCTTGACGCGGTCGTACGGCAAATCGTGGATGATGGTGAACCGCGGGCCGCAGTTCGTGCAGTTGATGAACGGGTAACCGTGACGGCGATCGCGCGGGTCGAAGAGTTCGCGCAGGCAATCCTCGCACGTGGCCAAATCGGGCGAGACGTGCACCGCGGCGTCGCCATCGGTCTCCGACTCGACCACCGCAAATTGTTGGTAGCCTTTCTCCTCGCAGATCTCCTTCTGGACTTCCGCGATGACGGCTTGTTTGGGCGGAGTGCTGGTGAGTTGATGGAAGAATGCGGCGATCTTGAGGTCTTCGCCCTCGACCTCGAGCGTCACGCCGTGCGGCCCGTTGCAGACGAACCCACACAGCCCGAACTGCGTCGCATACCGATACACCGTCGGCCGGAACCCAACCCCCTGCACGCGACCGACGATCCGGGCCCGGACACGCGTCTTCATTGTCGCGCCACCCCCTGAAACCGCGTCCGGTGCGGGTGCGCGTGCGGCTGGATGGTGCCGCCGAGATCGTCGTGCGAGTGCGCCGCGAGGTGCAACTCCCCGTGCGCCACGTGCTCGAGCCAGTGGGTCCACGCCCCCAGGCCCTTGCGCGTCCGACAGGAGACCTGGAACACGGGGGCGTCGGCGTTGAGCTTCCGAAAATCGCGCAGGAACTGGTCGAAGTCAAAGTCCGTATGCGGGAGCAGGTCGATCTTGTTCAGCACGAGCGCGCTGATTTCGTGAAACAGTAAGGGGTATTTCGCCGGTTTGTCGTGACCCTCGGTCACGCTGAGAAGGCCGACCTTGGCCGTCTCGCCGAGATCGAACTCGGCCGGGCAAGCGATGTTGCCGACGTTCTCGATGAACACCAGGTCGAGCGCATCGAGATTGAGCTCGCCCAGTCCCCGTTCCACCAGGGGCGCCTCGAGGTGACAGGCCCCGCCCGTCAGCAGTTGTACGACCGGCACGCCGAGTTTCTCGATTCGCTCCGCGTCGCGCGTCGTGGCAATGTCGCCTTCGAGCACGGCGACGCGGAACTGCGCCTTGAGCGCGCGCAGAGTGTGCTCCAGCAACGACGTCTTGCCAGCGCCGGGCGCACTGATCAGATTGATCGCGGTGATCCCCTTGGCAACGAGTTGCGCGCGAATCCGGTCGGCGAGTCGATCATTCGCTTCGAGAACGTTGCGCAGAACTTTGATGTTCATTGTTCGCCGCTCGAGCGTTTAGCACTGTAGATGCCACGGCTCCTGACACTGTGGCAACCGTCTGCCCCCGTGGCGGTTCCATCTGTTCTGAGAAGGCAACCAACCACCCGCCGACCGACATCGTGTCATCCGAGTTGGTCTCACAGGACAACTTGTCAGCCGCGCCGGCGTTTCGCCACGCCGGTGTCGTACGCGGCAGCCTCAACAGCGTGTGCGACGCGCCGGGTCACTTGTTTGTTGAAGATGCTGGGAACGATGTATTCTTCGCCCAACTCGTCGTCGGAGATGCACCCGGCAATCGCGGCTGCCGCAGCCAGTTTCATCGGTTCGTTAATGTCGGAGGCGCGGGCGTCGAGTGCGCCCCGGAAAATTCCCGGAAACGCCAACACGTTGTTGATTTGATTCGGGTAATCGCTGCGGCCGGTGGCAATGATCCGCGCGTGCGGTTCCGCATCTTCGGGCATGATCTCGGGAACCGGGTTGGCCAGCGCAAACACGATGCGATCCTTCGCCATCTTCTTCAAGGTCCGCACCGAAACCAGTCCGGGCCCGCTCACGCCGATGAACAGATGGGCTCCGTGGACGGCGTCGTCGACCGTGCCGCTGCGGTTGCGCGGGTTGGTGTGCTCGGCCAGCCAGGTCTTGCTGACATCGAGGTCGCCGAGCCGTTTTCGGCCGATGATGCCGTGGCGGTCGCAGCAGATGATGTCGCGGGCGCCAGCGGCCAGCAGGATTTTTGTGACCGCGACGCCGGCGGCGCCCGCGCCGAGAACGACGATCCGGATGTTCTTGAGTTTCTTGTTGACGATCTTCAGCGCGTTGAGTGTGGCGGCCAGGACGACCACCGCGGTGCCGTGCTGGTCGTCGTGGAACACCGGGATGTCCAGCTCGCGTTTCAGCCGCCGCTCGACCTCGAAGCAGCGCGGGGCGCTGATGTCTTCGAGGTTGATGCCGCCGAACCCGGTCGAGATCCATTTCACCGCGGAAATGATTTCGTCGACGTCCTGGGTTTGCAGGCAGATGGGATAGGCATCGATGTCGCCGAATTCCTTGAACAACATCGCCTTGCCTTCCATCACGGGCATGGCCGCTTCGGGACCGATGTTGCCCAGGCCGAGCACGGCGGTGCCGTCGCTGACGACCGCGACGGAATTGTGCTTGATGGTGAGCGTGCTGGCTTTCTGTTTGTCCTCGGCAATCGCCAGGCACACGCGCGCCACGCCCGGCGTGTAGGCCATCGACAGCGCGTCGCGCGTGGTCAACGGCACTTTGTTCTGGACCCGGATCTTGCCGCCCAAATGCAACAGGAACACCCGGTCGGAGACGTTGACGACCGTGATTCCCTTGAGTTTCCTGACCGCGCTGACGATTGCCTTCGCATGATCGTCGTCGCGGGCGTTGACCGTCAGGTCGCGAACCTTGAACTCGCGGTCGGCCCGGACCACGTCCACCGCCCCGGGGTCGCCCTTCTGTTCCGCGACGGTTTGCAGGACGCTGGCCAGCATACCGAAGCGGTTGTGGATGCGGAGGCGCATGGTGAATTGATAGCTGACACTGGGCATGATTCGACTCATGGCGTACTCACCTCACTTCCTGTTCTGTTGGCTGCTGCACAAAACCGCTACTCCGCCGGCCTACCACTGGCCGTCGCGCAGATACGCGTCGATGGCCCGCGCCGCCTTGCGGCCGGCTCCCATCGCCAAAATAACGGTCGCTCCCCCCGTCACAATGTCCCCGGCGGCGAACACGCCTTTCTTGGACGTCTTCAACGTGTCGCCTGCCGCCTCGATGTACCCGTGTCGGTTGGTCTTCAAATCCGGCGTCGTCGACTGCACCAACGGGTTGCCGCTCGTGCCAACCGCGACGATCACCATCTGCAGCGGCAATTCAAACTCCGAATTCGGAATCGGCACCGGCCGGCGTCGGCCCGACTCGTCCGGCGGCCCCAACTCCATCTTCTGGCAGCGGGCCGCGCCTAACCAGCCCTTGTCGTCGCCGAGGAACTCGACCGGGTTGGTCAGGGTCATGAACTCCACGCCTTCCTCCCTGGCGTGCTTGACCTCTTCGATCCGGGCCGGCATCTCTTTCTCCGAGCGACGATAAATCAGATACGCCTGCCGCGCGCCGAGCCGGACCGAACTGCGGATCGCGTCCATCGCCGTGTTGCCGCCACCGACGACGGCCACGTCCTTGCCCCGGCAATCGAACACAGGCTGATCGTATTCCGGGAACTTGTAGGCCTTCATCAGGTTCACCCGCGTGAGGAATTCGTTGGCAGAGTACACGCCGCACAGGTGTTCGCCGGGGATGTTCAAGAAATGCGGCAGACCCGCTCCCGTGGCGACCAGGACCGCGTTGTAGCCCTCTTCGGTCAACAATTCGTCCACCGTGACCGTCTGGCCGACCACCACGTCGGTCTCGAACTCCACGCCCATGCGTCGCAGGTTGTCCACTTCCTGGCGCACGATTTCCTTGGGCAACCGAAACTCGGGAATGCCGTAGATCAACACACCGCCGATCTCGTGCAGCGCTTCCAACACCCGGACCTGGTGTCCCTTCTGTACGAGATCGCCCGCGCAACTCAACCCGGCCGGGCCGCTGCCGACGATGGCCACCCGTTTGCCGGTCGACGGCGCGTTCGCCGGCAACCCGACCTGACCCGTCTGCATCTCGTAATCCGCCACGAACCGTTCCAGATAGCCGATGGCTACCGACGAGAATTTCTTGCCCAGCACGCACGCGCCTTCGCACTGGTCTTCCTGCGGACAGACGCGTCCCGTGATGGCGGGCAGCACGTCGTCCTCGCGCACCTTGGCGGCCGCCTCCAGGTATTTGCCGTCCAGAACCAGCGCGACGAATTCCTTCACTTTGACCCCGACGGGGCAACCGGCCACGCACTTGGGGTTGGCGCATTCCAAACAGCGCGTGGCCTCCTGTTTGGCCAACGCGAAATCCAGGCCGAGGTTGACCTCCTGGAAATTGCCGCGGCGCTCCTGCGGTTCCTGTTCCGGCATTTTCTGCCGGGGAATCTTCGTCCGGTCCTTCGGTGTCAGGGCGTTGGGCATAGCCGTGTGTCGGGACGTGCGCCTCAGCGACAGGTCCCCGTCGCCTCGGGTTCGGGATGTTCCATTTCCGGGTGGTCCGAGCGATCTTCCGCGCTGGCGTCGGCCTTTTCGAAGCGCTCCAATGCCGCCCGCTCGGCGTCGCGGTACATGGCGTTGCGCTTCGTGAGCGTGTCGAAATCAACGCGGTGGGCGTCGAACTCGGGGCCGTCCACGCACGCGAACTGGCTCTGGCCGTCCACCAGCACGCGGCAACCGCCGCACATGCCGGTGCCGTCCACCATGATCGGGTTCAGGCTGACGATGGTCTTGATCCCGGGTGCCCGGGTGGTTTCCGCCACGGCGCGCATCATGGGAATCGGTCCAATCGCCAGGACGAGATCGATCTTCTGTCCGGCGGCGATCAGCGCCTTCAGTTTGTCGGTCACGAACCCCTTCTCGGCGTACGACCCGTCGTCGGTCGTGACGTGGAGTTCGCTGCTGATGGCGCGCATTTCCGATTCGAGGATCACCAGGTCCTTGGTGCGCGCGCCGACGATGGAAATGACGTGGTTGCCGGCCGCCGTCAACGCCTTGGCCGTCGGATAGGCAATGGCGGTGCCGACGCCGCCGCCGATGACCACGACGGTGCCGAACAGTTTGATCTCGGAAGGTTTGCCGAGCGGGCCGACGACGTCGGCCAACCGATCGCCCGGGTTCATGGCGTTGAGCTGTTTGGTCGTCTTGCCGATGCCTTGCACGACCAGGGTGATCGTGCCGCTCGCCGGATCGGCATCGGCAATGGTCAGCGGCACGCGCTCGCCCTGGGCGTGGACGCGGACGATGACGAACTGGCCGGGCTTGCGTTTGCGGGCGATCCGCGGCGCGACGATCCGAAACAATTTCACCTCGGGCGCCAGAAACCGCGCCTCGGTGATTCGGAATCTCAGGTCATGACTGGCAGGAGACACGGGAATCCACGGCCTTCAAACCGGACGCTGAATGTTCTTCAATTTCGAGTCGGGTCAGCAGTAATTCGTCGCCCCGCACCAAGCGGGCCCCGGTCGAGCGGCAGCGCGGACACTCGAACCAGCTTTCCTCGACGGGGAATTCCAGACTGCACACGTCGCACCGGGCCGATGCTTCGACCGTCTCGATGTCGAGCCGCGAATCGGCCAGCGGCGTGTCGGCCACGGCCGCGGCGTAACAGAACTCCAGCATCGCCGGCTCGATCAACCGCAGTTGACCGACGCGGACCCGCACCGCGCACACCCGCGCGCCGGGATGAGCCCGCAGTTCGTCGCTCACCGTTTTCACCAACGCTTCAACGATTGACATCTCGTGCATGTGTCCCGCTCCACTCCCCTCACCCGGCAACTTGCCCCGTCTCGGCCGGGCGATGGCGTAGCTCCGCCACGAGCCGCGCAATCCGGTCCACCGCTTCCCCCGCCCAACCCTCCGTCTCGGCGGACAGGCCGGTGCCAAACCCGAAATCGATCCCCCGAATGCTGAACAGAAAGGCCCGCGGGACCTGGCCGTAGAGCGAGTCCGACAACGACACCAGGTCCGCCGGCGTGAGATAATGCGCCACGGCGTGCCCCTGAAACTCGGGACGGACGATCGTCTCCGCCACCGGTCTCGGACTCTGCGGCACGGCGGCGTCGACGAAGATCACGTTGTCGAACTGGCTGATGACCTCGGCGTGTTCGACCTCCAGTTGGTGCGACGTCAGAAACTCGACGCCGGGCAACGGCGCCTGCTGCAGGCGCTCGACGACAAACCAGCCGACACCATCGTCGCGCCGGCTGCTGTTGCCATAACCAATGACTAACGTTCGCATAAGTTTATTCCGTCACCCTCAGCGAACTCGCAGTGCTCAGAATGACAAGAAACATGGTCAACCATCTCTTGTCAGGGTTTGCAGCACTTCCCCACCGGGAGCCACGAGTTCCACGATCATCGGCATCTGGCCGATGGCGTGCGTCGAGCAACTCAGGCACGGGTCGTAACAGCGGATCGCCGCCTCGACCCGGTTGAGCATGCCTTCCTGCAACCGGCTCGCGTTCACGTATTTCTCGGCCACGGCCTGGACGGCCCGGTTCATGGCCAGATTGTTGTGGCCCGTGGCCACGATGAGATTGACCTTCTCGACCCGGCCGGTCTCGTCCACCCAGTAATGATGGATCAGCGTGCCCCGGGGCGCCTCGATGACGCCGATGCCCTGCGGGTGGGCGGGCTTGCCGCCGGTCATGACGTCGGTGCTGCAAATATCGGGATCGTTGAGCAACTGCTCGATGCGTTCCAGCGCGTACACGATCTCGATGAGCCGCGCCCAGTGATAGTAGAACGAGCTGCGCCGGGCCTTGGCCGCACCGGCGCGCCACTCGGCGAACGCGGCGTTGGCCTGCGGCGTGGAGAGTTTGTCGGCAACGTTCAACCGCGCCAGCGGCCCGACGCGGTACATGCCGTGGGGATAGCCGAGCCGCTTGATGAACGGGAATTTCAGGTACGACCACGATTCGCTCGCCTCGGCGATGACCGCGAGATAGTTGGCGGGGTCGATCTGGTCTTCGAGCACCCGGCCCCCGGTGTCACAGAACCGCAGCCGGCCATCGTAGTGTTCGAGCGAACCGTCGGGCTGCACCAGCCCCATGAAATTGGAGTCGAAGCTCGCAAACTCCTCAACTTCCTGCCGATGATCGTCCTGGTACTTCTTCAACAGATCGAGCGCGAACTTCGCGTGATCCATCGCCTCGGGCAACCCGGCCAGCATCCCATCGCGCTCGGCGGCGGTCAGCGCCTTGTTGACGCCGCCCGGCACGGGGAAATCCGCGTGAATCTTGCGGCCGCCGGTCTGCTTGATCACTTCCTGCCCGAATTTGCGCAGCCGGATTCCTTTGCGGGCGATGTCGGGATGTTTCTGGACCAGTCCGATGACGTTGCGCAGCGCCGGATCGCTGTCGTAACCGAGCAACAAATCGGGCGCGCTCAGGTGGAAGAAGCTCAACGCGTGGGATTGAGCCAGTTGCCCCATGTGGAGCAACTCGCGCAGCAGCTTGGCCGGCCGCGGTATCTCGACGCCGAGTACCGCGTCACACGCCTTGGCGCTGGCCAACAAATGGCTGACGGGACAAATCCCGCAGATCCGCGCCGTAATTTGTGGCATCTCCGCAAAGAACCGTCCTTCGCAGAACTTCTCGAACCCGCGGAACTCGACCACGTGGAACCGCGTCTCGCCCACGTGGCCCGCGCCGTCGAGGCGAATGGTGATCTTCGCGTGGCCTTCGATGCGGGTCACCGGGTTGATCGTAATGGTGCGTTGGTCAGTCATACTTCAGATTCGTTTCACTCCATTGCGGCATGCGGCCGGCGAGCAACTCGGTCAGCGCATACCAAATCGTGTCGGCATCGGGCGGACACCCGGGGATGTGGACGTCCACCTTGACGAATTCCTGGATGGGGCGCACCCGGTCCGCCAGTTTCGGCACGTCACCATTCGCCGGGCCGCTGCCGGGCAACGCGCCGACCTGCGTGCTCTCGGTCTCGACAAAGCCGCGGGCGATGACGTCTTTGAGCTTGAACTGATTGCGCAGCGCCGGAATGTTGCCGGTGATCGCGCAGTCGCCCAGCGCGACCAGCACCTTGCACCGGCGGCGCATCGTGCGCAGGACGTGCTCGTTTTCCTCGTTGCAGACCGCGCCCTCGATGATCCCCACGTCCACCTCGGGGATTTCTTTCACGTCGGTGATCGGGCTGGCGGTGAATTCGACCAGTTGGGCGAGGTCGATCAATCGTTCGTCCAAATCCAGGACCGACATGTGGCAGCCCGAACATCCCGCCAACCATGCCGTCGCCACTTTGACTTTTGGTTTATCGCTCATGCATTTGTTCCCGATGAGACAGGGCCGACGAACCGTTGCCGTTCATTTCAGCAGCGCCTCCAGAATGGCCCGGTCCTCGCGCGCTTCGCCCCGGGGCGGCAACACCGGCCGCAGCGGCAGTTCGCGTCCCTCGAAATTCGTAATCGTGCCCGATTTCTCGCTCCAGACGGCAGCCGGTAGGACCACGTCCGCCAGCTCGGTCAGCGCCGACTCGTAACTTGCCTGCACCACCAGATACTCGATCTCCTCCAGCAACCGCCGCACGTGCTTCCCGTTCAGCAGCCGCGCGCCGCCGTCCGGCTCGTCACTGGCAACGACGTGCAGGAAATCGAGCGGTTGCACGCCGAGCCACGCGGCCACGTCGTCCAGCGGTTCGACGCCCGCTTTCGACAGCGCCAGGCTGTTGGTCGTGACCGGCAGCGGCACCAGTTGCGGCGCGTGGCCGCCCCGCTTCTTTTCGAACACGCCAATGAGCCGCTCCAACACCGTGTAGCCAATAGGCGTCATCGCCGCCGGGCCGTAGACCAGGACCGGATGTTTCACGTCCTTGAGAGTGTCGGTCACCCGCTTCCAGAAGGCCCGCTCGAGGCTGACCACTCCCGCGCAGACGTCGGCATACACATCCAGATCGCTCTTGCGCGAGTGGAAAATCAGGAGTTTGGCATCCTGTCGGCGAACGCTGTGCCGGATCTTGGCCGCCACGACCCGATTGTCCCGGCTCGGTTGGGCGCCCAGGATGATGATGCCGTCGGCTTCCTCGATCGACCGCATCGGGTCCGCCGCAAACTCGGGCGAACGGCAAAACGCGGCTTCGCCGGTGCCGACGACCATGCCCACGCGGTCGTACCCCGGGCCGAGCGCTTTCAGCACGCTGACGGTCTCGTTGGTGATCCGCGGCGAGATCAACATGCCCCGCTGCCAATCGGACTCGTTGTTCATGGCGTTGCGGACCGCCCCGAGCGCCTCGTCCCACGTCGCCGGAACAAGTTTCTCCCCGCGCCGAACCAACGGCTGGAGGATTCGCGAGCGTGGTTCGGCCCACGTCTCGTAACGGCCGCGACGGCACAAGTGGCCGCGGTTGACGCTCGCCTCATCGTCACCGAAGACTTCGACGATCCGGTTTTCCCGGGTGTAGACGAGCAGGCCGCAGCCGACGGGACATTCGCTGCAGGTCGTGCGCACGGTCTGGCAGGTGTTGAGCTTGCCACGGAACGCCGCCGCCTTGTCAAACAACGCACCCGTCGGACACGCCGCGACGCAGGCGCCGCAACTCGTGCAGGTATCCGACGTCCCGAACGAGGCGCCAATGTCCACCACCACGCGGTTGTGGATGCCCCGATGGGCAATGTCGAGTGTGTGGACCCCTTCCATCTCCTCGCAGGTCCGGACGCAGCGGGTGCAGAGGATGCAACGGTTGTGGTCGAGCCCGAAGTACGGGCCGCTGAGATCCACCGGCAACGCCGGATACAGATACGGATAGCGGATCGTTTCGATTCCGTGCACGTATCCCTGGTGCTGCAGGCCGCAGTCGCCATTGTTCATCGGGCAGATCGGGCAAATGTGATTGCGTTCGCTGAACAACAATTCCAGCGTGTTGCGACGAAGTTGGCGCAGCCGCGGGCTGGTGGCGACCACCTCGGAACCGTCGGTCGCCGGGGTCGAACAGGCCGGCACGACCTTGGGGCTCCCGACGATCTCCACAATGCACAGCCGGCAGCCGCCCCAGGGCGACAGCTGCTTCAGATAACACAACGTCGGAATGTAAATGTCGTTGGCCCGGGCGATTTCCAGAATGGTCTGGCCTTCCGCGCCGGCGCAACGTTTGCCGTCGATCGTGACTGTGATTTGCTTGGGCGCGATCATGGTCTCTCCGCTGGCTGCAGGTCGTGCTCATGCCCATTGTGGCCGTTCTCTCCCACGGGATGCGCTTTGATGTCGCAACGCAAGCATCGCATGGCCTCGGCTTTGGCGTCCCACGCGCCAAGGGTGCCGGATACCTCGCTCCAACTGCTCCGGCGCACGTCGGACGGAACCAATTTGCCGACGTGGCGCGGGCTCTCCGGCGTGTGCTGCGGAACCGAGTTGTCGTAGGCAGGACGCGGCCACAACTGCCGGAACCGGTCCACGCCCGACAATTGCCGGTCGATGAGCGCCGCCGCTTTCTTGCCGAACCCCATGGCTGTGGTCACGTTGGCCGCGCCGGTCACCACGTCGCCGCCGGCGTACACCTTCGGGTGGCTGGTCTGCAAGGTCCACGGATCGACCTTGATCGTCCCGGATTTGTTGAGCTGCAGGCCCAGCGCCCCCGCCACGGCACCTTCGACCTTCTCGCCGATGGCTTCGATGATCGTATCGCAGGGAACGACGTATTTGTCGTTGGTGATGATCGGCGTGCGCCGGCCGCGCGAGTCGTACTTGCCGAGGATGGTCTTGGCAACCTCCAGGCCGGTCACGCGACCGTTTTCGCCGAGCACCTGGACCGGCGCCGCGAGCGTGATCAGCTTCGCCCCTTCTTCGAGCGCTTCCTCCGTCTCCTGCGCGATGGCCGGCATGTCTTCCCGGGCCCGGCGATAAACGATGGTCACGTCCGCACCGAGCCGCAACGCCGTGCGGGCGGAATCGATCGCGGCGTTGCCGCCGCCGATGACCGCTACTTTCTTTCCCAGCTCGATCTTCTCGCCATGCGAGACCCGATTGAGAAAGTCGAGCGCCGGATACACGCCCTTCAAATCCCCGCCCGGTACGCCGAGGTCCTGTTCTTCCCACGTGCCGATGGCCAGGAAAACCGCGTCGTGATCGTCGGCCAGTTTCTCCAGCGTGAGGTCGCGGCCCAGCACCGTGTTGCAGACGAACTGAACTCCGACCCCACGAATCACCGCCAGTTCGCGGTCCAACGTCTCGGTCGGCAACCGATAGTCGGGCAGCGCATACCGCAACATACCGCCCGGTTGTTCGGCGGACTCATACACCGTCACCGCGTGCCCCAGCAACGCGAGGTAAAATGCCGCCGTCAGGCCCGCCGGGCCGGAGCCGACGATGCCGATGTGGTTGCCCGTCGGCGCCATTTTCCGTCGGCTGAGGCGCTCGACAATCTCCTCCGGCGCGGTCTTCTCGAAAATCGTGTCGGCAATGTAGCGATGGGCCTCCCGCATGTTGACGGCCGAATCCAACGTCTTGCGCCGGCACCGGCTTTCGCACGGATGCTGACACACCCGGCCCGTGGACGCAGGCAGCGGATTGTCCATGATCACGAGTTCAAACGCGTCGTCGAGCCGGTCCTCCTTCAGCAATTGCAGGAAGCCGGGAATGTTCATGTGCAACGGGCAGGAGTTTTCGCACGGGGACAGGAACAAGTCCGAGCAGACGCCGGACGGGCAGCGGTGTTCACGGATGTGTTCTTCGTACTCCTGACGGAAATAGCGCAGCGTGGTCAGGACCGGGTTCGGCGCGGTCTGACCCAGCCCGCACAGGCTGGCGTCCTTGACCACGATGCTCAGTTCCTCGAGCTTCTTCAAATCATCGAGATCGGCCTGGCCCTTGGTGATCCGCTCGAGGATATTGAGCATCTGGCGCGTGCCGACGCGGCAGGGCGGGCATTTGCCGCAGCTCTCGTCGCAGCAGAACTCCATGAAAAACCGGGCCACGTCGACCATGCACGAATCCTCGTCCATGACGACCAAGCCGCCCGAGCCCATGATCGAGCCGAGTTTCTGGAGCGACTCGTAATCGACGGGCGTGTCGAGGTGTTGCGCCGGGATGACGCCGCCCGACGGGCCGCCGGTCTGGACCGCTTTGAACTGTTTGCCGTTCGGTATCCCGCCGCCGACCTCGTAAATCATGTCTCGCAGGGTGGTGCCGAACGCCAGCTCGGCCACGCCCGTGTTGTTGATCTTGCCGGCGAGGCAGAATACCTTCGTCCCTTTCGTCTTTTCCGTGCCGATCGAGGCGAACCATTTCGCTCCGCGGAGCAGGATCGGCCGGATCGTGGCCCAGGTCTCGACGTTGTTGATATTGGTGGGCTTCCCCCACAGTCCGCGCTGGGCCGGGAACGGCGGCCGGGGTTGCGGCTGCCCGCGGCGGCCTTCGACGCTGCGCATGAGCGCCGTTTCCTCGCCGCAAACGAATGCGCCCGCGCCGATGCGGACTTCGAGATCGAAATCGAAATCCGTGCCGAAAAGCTTCTGGCCCAACAATCCGTACTTGTAGGCCTGTTCGATGGCGATGTGCAGACGTTTGACCGCCAGGCCGTACTCGGCGCGGATGTAGACGAACCCGCGGTTCGAGCCCATCGCGTACGCGCCGATGGCCATGCCTTCCAACACGCTGTGCGGGTCCCCTTCGAGGACGGACCGGTTCATGAACGCCCCGGGGTCGCCCTCGTCGGCGTTGCAGACCACGTACTTGGGAAAATCAGGCGCGAGCCGCATGATTTCCCATTTCCGGCCCGTCGGGAAGCCGGCGCCACCGCGGCCGCGCAGGCCGCTGGCTTTGATCTCGGCGATTACGTCTTCGGGCTTCATCGACGTAAGCACTTTGCCCAGCGCGGCGTAACCGTCGCGGGCGATGTATTCCTCGATGTTCTCGGGGTCGATGATTCCGCAATTGTCGCGGACGATCCGCAGCTGCGAGCTGAAGAACGTGAAATCGTTCTGCGTCATCACGACGTGCTGCGTCCGCGGGTCCTGCGGCAGCAGTTTCGTGTAGGGGCGTCCCTTGAGGAAATGTTCTTCCACCAGTCCCGGCACGTCCGCCGGTATGACCTCGCGGTAGAACGTGCCGTCGGGGTGCACGAGCGAACACGGTCCCAGGTCGCATCGGCCCATGCAGCCCGTTTCGACCACTTCGATCTCGTTTTCGAGCCCGTGTTTCTTGAACTCCGCCAGCAGCGCGTCGCGCGTGACCAGACTGCCGTTGGCGGTGCAACCGGTGCCCGTGCAAACGAGGATGTGCGTGCGAATCACTTGGCTTTCTCCGCGTCCTTGACTTTGCCGACGGCCAGCCCTTTGACGACCTGGCCCTTCTCCAGATGTTCGGCCACGATCTTGCGGGCGCCGTCGGGATTGACCTTCGCGTAGGTCACCTGCTCGCCGGTGGCTTCCTCGACGCGAATGACCGGCTCGGCGTCCACCAGACCGATCTCGCCCGTGACGGCGACTTCCACGTCGTCGATGCCCCGTTTGTCGAGTTCGTCGAGCATGGTGGTCATCACTTCCCGCGCCCCGGCGGCGATGCCGCTGGTGCCCATGCTGAACACGACGCGGTACTTCTTGTTGCCCTCACGCAGCCCGACTTGCCGTTGGACCTTCTCTTTGAGTTTCTTGAGTTCGTCGAGGTTCATGATGTCTCCCTTCTTGAGAACTGAATTGGAACGCCCCGTCGTCCGACCGATAATGCAGCCGCACGTCCGCGGTCTCGCGGCTGGCGCACAACGCCAGGATCGTGGCTTGAAGATCGCCCAGCGGCGGCCGGTCCACGTGCGACAACCGCATCGACGCGGTGATCGACGTGCCCTGGTCCGGCGCGGACCGGGCATGGAACGTTCCGCCGCACATTTCGGACGACTGACGCAGCAGCGCCAGGCCCAAGCCGATCGGTTTTTTCCGGCTCGTCTTGGTCGTGAGGTTTCGGGCCAGCACGCGTTTGAGCGTCGGGCCGTCCATCCCCCGGCCGTTGTCGCGGATGCGGAGGATCAACCAGTCGTGCTTGACGCTCTCGATCACGGCGATCTCGATCGTGTCCGCTCCCGCGGCGAGCGAGTTCATCGCGATGTCGAGAACGTTCAGTGACAATTCTTCAAACATATTTCGCCAGATCCTTCTGGCAGAAGTGGGGGATCTTGTCGTAGGTCATCTTCCCGAACACGTCGTCGCCGACGGTGATGGCCGGGGCCAGAGCGCAGGCCCCGATGCACCGCGCGGTGTGCAGACTGAACCGCCCGTCCCGGGTGGTCTCGCCTTCCTGGACGCCCAGTTGGTGCCCCAGACTCTCGATCGTCTGCTGGGCGCCGCGGACGTGGCAGGTCGTCCCGCGACACACCAGAATCTGGTACTTGCCGCGCGGCACGACCGAAAAAAAGTTGTAGAAGGTGGCGACGCCGTATACCTGCGCGACCGGCAGTCTCAACGCACCGGCCACGTACCGCAACACGTCGGGCGCCAGATACCCGAAGGTGTGCTGCGCCGCGTGCAGGATCTGGATGAGCGCCGTCGGCTCGCGGTGGTAATGCTCGATCGTCTGGTCGAGCGACGCGAAGCGTTGGTCGCCGCTCGGGTGATACGGCAGCAGGGGAGCAACGGATGGTTGGGCTGGGCTCATGGCGTCCTCATTCGCGAAGTCCCGACTCCCACAACCGGCCCGCGGCCTCGAAGGTGGTGAGCGACGTCCTCAACAGGGCAATCCCCTGGTCTTCGGCCTCGGCGATGATGCCCGGCTCGGGCCGGCGATCGCAGGTGAACAGGACCGCGGCGATGTCCTTCGTGGCGGCGACCGAAATGACGTTGCGATGCGTCTGGATCGTCACCCAGAGAACGCCGGGCTGCGCCCGGGCCAGCACGTCGCTGAGCAAATCGCTGATGTAACAACCGTCCACGTCGGCCTGTGCCGAACCGGTCAACAACTGGGCCTGGATCGACGGCAACAGTTCTTCCAGCTTGATCAGGTGGGTGTTCATGACGTTGTCCCTGCTTTCTTGATCAGCACTTCCGCATGGAGCCGCGTGCCGTGTTCGTTGTCGGACGTGATCTCCAGCTTGTCCGAGCAGCGCTTGATGTTCGGGAGCCCCATGCCCGCGCCGAAACCCAGCTCGCGGGGCAAGCGGCCGGCGGTGGACCAGCCTTCCTGCATCGCCTGGTCGATGTTCTCGATGCCGGGGCCGGTATCGACCGCCTCGATGACGATTTTTTCAGGATCGATCAGGGCGAGGATCTCGCCGCCGAGTGAATGGATGATGATGTTGGTTTCCGCTTCGTACGCGACGACGGCGGCGCGGCGGCGAATTTCCGGGTCGATGCCGCGGTCACGCAGGAGTTGGCGGATCCGCTGGGAAACCTTGCCGGCGTTGTCGTAGTCGCCCGTGCGCACCGGGGCGCGCACGACCACCCGGTGTGCCGTCCGGTCGGCCGTCCGGGCGGCGCGCAATTCCGCCTCGTGCGCCAGCGCTTCCTCGGCGCGCCGTTCCAGATGCTGCATGAGACAAGTGGTAATGTCGCCGCGGGTGATCACGCCGACGAGATGGTCGTTGCTGTCGAGGACGGGAAACCGTCCGAACTCGTGGCGGTCGAATTCGGCGACGGCCCGCACGAGCGTGAAGTAGTCGCGGAGCGTGATGACGCTGCGCGCCATGTGTTGCTCGGCGGGGTCGTCGATGTAACCCTTGTCGAGCGCCCAAATGATGTCCTCGATGCTGACGATGCCGAGCAGGGCGCCGCCGTCGGTGATCGGCACGCCGGAGATACGTTGCGCCTTCATCAAATGTTGAATGGACCGCAGGGTGTCGCCGGGCGCCGCAGTGATCGCCGGCTGCGTCATGGCATCCCGCACGCGCAGTTCATAGACGAGAATTTGCGCGACCGAGACTTTTCGCGCATCGCTCGCGCCTGGGGTTCGCTCCGTGGCGGGCGCGCTACTCACCTGAATCACCTGCCTAGGGTGGATCAGCGGGGGCCGCGAGAACAATGCGGGCGTCGGCCACGTGAGCACCCGCGCCCCGTGCATGGACGATGAGCGGATTGATGTCGAGTTCGGCGATCTCGGGAAAATCGGTGACGAGTTGCGACAGCCTCTCCAGGCACTCGGCAATCGCGTCGGTGTCGGCCGGCGGTTCTCCGCGGAAACCCTCGAAGACCTTGGCGGCCCGGATCGAGTGGATCATGTTGAACGCGCCGAGCTCGCGGATGGGCACGAGCCGGAAGCTGACGTCCTTGAACACTTCGACGTACGTGCCGCCCAGTCCAAACATGATGATGTGTCCGAACGCGGGGTCGCGGCTGATGCCGAGGATGACTTCGACGCCTTTCGGCGCCATCTGCACGACTTCCACACCGAGGAGCCGCGCACCGGGCAGCTTTTGTTTCACCCCGTTTGTGATTTTGTCAAACCCAGCACGGGCTTCCTCGGCTGTGGAAACGTTGAGCAGCACTCCCCCCACGTCGACCTTGTGCACGACGTCGGGCGAGACAATTTTCAGGACCACGGGCGCGCCGATCTTCTTCAGGAGGTCGACGGCCTCGTCCCCGGTCCGGGCAATCCCGTGGCTGAGGGTGGGAAAACCATAGGCCTGCAACACGGCCAGCGCATCGACTTCGGGCAGGTACGTGCGGCCTTCCGCCCGCACGCGCGCCAGCACCTGGCGCACGGTCGCCGTATCAACCTGGAACTGACGCTCGCCGGTCCGTGGCCGCATGAGCCACTGCGTGTAACGGCTCATCGCCGCCAGGGAACGCGAGGCGTTCTCGGGGAACTGGTAGTTGGGAATGTTGTGTTCCTCGAGGACGTGTACCCCGGTGGACACGTCGACGTGGCCCAGGAACGACGCGAGCACGGGCTTCTTGAAACGGGGCGCGAGTTGGCCGATGCACGCGGCGGTCGCCTCGATTTCAGTCATCGCCTGGGGCGTGAGTAATACCACCAGACCGTCGACATTGGGATCGGCGAGGACCGCTTCGGTCGCGACCGCGTACCGGTCGCTCGCGGCATCGCCGATTACATCGACGGGATTGAAAAAGTTCGCGGTCGGGGGCAGCTTCGCCTTGAGGGACTCGAGTGTCTCGGGTCGCAGTTTGGCGAGCTCGAGCCCGTGACGGATGGCAGCATCGGTGGCCATGATGCCGGGCCCACCCGCGTTGGTGACGATGGCGAAGCGGTTGCCTTTGGGCAACGGCTGGCGTGAGAACCCGACCGCGAAGTCGAAGAGTTCTTCTACTGTCTCTGCGCGCAGGATGCCGGCCTGCGCAAAAATGGCGTCGTAAACGGCGTCGCTACCGGCCAGCGCGCCGGTGTGCGAACGGGCGGCGGCCGCGCCCTGCGTGGTCCGCCCAGATTTAATGGCCAGAATCGGTTTGCGGTGTGCCAGTTCGCCCGTGATCTCGCGAGCCAGTTCGATAAAGGCGCGGCCGTCAACCAAGGTCTCCAAATACATCAAAATCACGTCGGTACTGTCGTCTTTGGCAAGGTACCGCAGCAGATCCAACTCGGTGAGGTCGGCTTTGTTGCCGACGCTGATAAACTTCGAGAAACCGATGTCGCGGCCCCGGGCGTAGTCGAGGATGCCCGCGCACAGCGCGCCGCTCTGGGAAACGAAGGCCAGGTTGCCACGCTTGGGCATGCACCGGGCAAAACTGGCATTGAGCATCACGTCGGGTTCGGTGTCGATGACGCCCAGACAATTCGGGCCGACCAACGGCATGCCGTAGCGGCGCGCGATTGCCACCGCGCGTTCCTCAAGCGCGGCACCCTCGGGGCCAACTTCACGGAACCCGGCCGATACCACCACCACGCCACGGACGCCCTTTCGCCCGCATTCTTCCAGTACGTTCGGCACGCCGCCCGCAGGCACAATCACCAGCGCCAGATCGATTTCGTCCGGCACATCGGTGATGCTCGGATACGCGTGCACGCCACAAATGGCACGGGCTTTCAGGTTGACCGGATACAACGTCCCGCAGAAACCGCCCAACAGGATGTTCTTGAAAATCGCATGGCCGACGCTGGCCTCGTTGTTCGACGCGCCGATGACCGCGATAGATTTTGGCTGGAAAATGGCGTCGAGCGACTTGGGGTCACTCCGATCCAGTTTCGCAGGCGACTCTGTTTCCAAACAGGGATTCATCACCGCCTGCGGGCCTTAGCAACGGACTTGCCAGTTTTCCCCCCCGCGTCCGGAGTGCGTGCAACTGCTTCGCGCCAAGAGGGATAGCGTGTAGAACTTTTTGCTAGGAGAAAATGTCACCAGTCCGCTCGCAGGACAATGTGTCACGTGTCGGCTTGGAAGCCGACACAATGTCAGCTAATGAGATGTGCGCCAGTTCGGATATCCCCAATCAGGTTACCACCCGCCGCATTCGATGAACGGTTACTGTGTCCGGCAACCCCCCGCCGAAAAGGATGCACTTCGTTCCTTTGCACGCGACGCAGTGAGACGGTCGTTCCATCTCGATCTCCCACGCCAGCGGGTCGCCACCTGCCCCTTGGCGGAAACCCACTTCTTCGAACAGATGAAGCGCCACGGGATTCGAGCCCGTCACGTAAAGCCAGACACGCTCGAGTACGAGCTTTTTGCAACCGTAGTTGAGCACGCCCAACAAAAGCCGTCTGCCGAGACCGAGACCCCGGTAACGTTGGTGGAGGAAGATGGCCAACTCCGCCTCTGTCCGTCGTTGGGATGGACACAGCATGGCGTGACCGACGATGCGGTCACCGACCACGGCGACGAACTGATCGAAACCCTGCTCCCGCAATTGGGTCAGCCACTTCCGAATCTGGGATTCGGTGCGCGGTGGCAACCCTTGGTATTCCCCTTTCGGCTCGAACTGCATGTACATCGTAACGAGCCGGCCGTAGTCGTCGCTCACCATTTTTCGGAGCACGGCTTGCACGGCCTAGGCGTGGAGCACTGCAAATACCACGGCAACGACGTATCCGGAAAAAGTTCTAACGCCCTGAGCCAGCGCTAGAATCGGTGGGATCTAAAGTCGGCTCGGGCCGCTGGGCTCCGACAAGTTGTCGGCCTTGATGCGTGGCTGCGCCAGATTGTCAGGCTTTCTCCGCGTCACTGGTTCCGCGACGTCTTACTAAGCGCTGTATTCTGAATGAGTTATCCAAGCGACTGCGACGTGGCATAACCGTAGCTAGCGTCGTCGACAGCGGTGAATTCATCATTGATTTGGGAGGTGTTTTGGGTCGCGGTAATCACCGATCTTGCCACGGGATTGGGTGCGGTGCCGTTCGCCTTTAGTCGGACCCTGTCGAAACGCTGGGAAGGGATTTCCTGCTCGGTTGCGGGCGGAATGATGGTTTCGGCGGCGGTGTTTAGTCTGGCCGACCAAGGTTTGCGCCGGGGCAGCGTGTGGGCGATCGTGGTTGGCATGTTGGCGGGTGCGGCATTTTTCTGGCTGACCGCCAGGTGCCTCGAGGGCAGGAACTGGGAGATCGAGAATCTCAGTGTGCAGGATTCGCGGCAGGCGGTGCTAATCGTCGCCACCATGTTCATCCACAGCATTCCCGAAGGGATCGCCATCGGCGTCGGCTACGCCACCGGCGATCTGCGGTTCGGATTGCTGCTGGCCATCGCCATCGCCGTGCACAACATACCCGAAGGCATCGCGATCTCGTTGCCGTTGCGCGCCAAAGGCGTTTCGACCTGGAAATGCGCCGCGTGGTCAATCTTCACGAGCATCCCCCAACCCGTGTTCGCCGTGCCGGCGTTTCTGTTGGTGTTCTTCTTTAAGCCTCTGTTCCCGTTTGGGTTGGGTTTCGCCGGCGGCGCGATGATTTTCCTCGTCGCGGCCGAACTCATGCCCGGCAGCATCGCCAATTGTACGAAATCAGAGACCGCGTGGGGTTTCATGATCGGTCTGGTCCTGATGCTCCTGTTCACGTCGGGACTCGGGTTGTAAGGCAACGCGGCTGGCTTGACGATCCTATGCTCGACTGACGCCACGGCTTGTGCTAACTGAGGATCGCTATGAGCCCAGCGCAAACCGAAGATCAATCACCGTCGAGCCCACCCATCCACCGGCAACCGCTGGTCGCGTATTTCTCGATGGAGATTGCGCTCGAACCTTCCATCCCAACGTATAGCGGCGGCCTCGGCGTGTTGGCTGGCGACACGCTGCGCTCGGCCGCCGATCTGCGCGTACCGATGGTCGGCGTGACGCTGTTGCACCGCAAAGGTTACTTCTACCAGCAGCTCGACGCCAGCGGCTGGCAAACGGAACAGCCGGCCGAGTGGGTGGTCGAGGATTATCTCCAAGAGATGTCGCCCCGGGTGGCCGTGACGCTCGAAGGGCGACAGGTAATGATTCGCGCCTGGAAATACAAGGTCCATGGCCCGCCGGATTTTTACGTGCCGGTCTATCTGCTCGACGTGGACCTGCCGGAGAACTCGGAATGGGACCGCACGCTCACGGATTACCTCTACGGTGGGGACCTGCACTATCGTTTGTGCCAGGAGACCGTTCTGGGCATTGGAGGCGTGCGGATGCTGCGGGCATTGGGCTACACCGACGTCGGCCGCTTTCACATGAACGAAGGTCACGCCAGCCTTTTGACTGTCGCTCTGCTCGATGAACAGGCGAAATCGGCCGGGCACAAAGCGTTCACCCGCGAGGACGTGGAAGAAGTCCGCCGCAAATGTGTGTTCACCACCCACACCCCCGTACCGGCGGGCCACGACAAGTTTCCGCTGGACATGGTCATGCATGTCCTCGGCCGCGACGAGATGGCGGGGATGAAAGACGTGTTTTGTTGCGGGGACGAGTTGAACATGACGTATCTGGCGCTCAACCTGAGCCACTACGTCAACGGCGTGGCCAAGAAACATGCCGAGGTCTCGCAGCACATGTTCGCCCGCTATCAGATCGACGCCATCACCAACGGCGTCCACGTGGCCACCTGGATGGCGCCGGCGCTGCAAGCGCTGTTCGACCAGCACATGCCCGGTTGGCACGAGGACAGTTTCAGTTTGCGCTACGCCCTGAGCATTGCGCCCGAAGAAATCTGGGGCGCCCACATGGAGGCCAAGCGCCAACTCATCGATTGGGTCAACCGCGGAGCCAACGCGGGCATGGACCTCCAAAACCTGACGCTCGGGTTTGCCCGGCGCGCGGCGACGTACAAGCGCGCCGACCTGCTGTTCCACGACATGGAACGGTTGAAGGGCATCGCCGCCAGGGCCGGCAAGCTCCAGATTATCTATGCGGGCAAAGCCCATCCCCAAGATCAAGCTGGGAAAGAACTCATCAAGCGGATTTTTGAGGCGCGCGACTCGCTCAAAGGCCACGTCAAAGTCGTGTATCTGGCCAACTACGATTGGGCGCTCGGACGATTGCTGACGGCCGGCGTGGACATCTGGCTCAACACGCCGCAGCCGCCGCTCGAAGCCTCCGGCACCAGCGGCATGAAAGCCGCCGTCAACGGCGTGCCGAGTCTCAGCATCCTCGACGGCTGGTGGATTGAAGGCTGCATCGAAGGCACCACGGGCTGGGCCATCGACAGTACCGCGCCGGTCGAAGGGGACCGGACCCCGCACGATGCCAACTCGCTGTACGACAAACTGGAACGGGTAATCATCCCACTCTTCTACCGCGACCGCGACCGGTTCATCGACGTGATGCGTCACGCAATCGCGTTGAACGGCTCGTTCTTCAATACCCAACGCATGATCCAACAGTACGTCCTGAAAGCCTATTTCCGCTGACGTGGATCGGTAGGGCGCGGTGGCCCACCGCGCCGTCGACGTTTGGTTCGTGTCGGGTGGCGGGCTGGGGCCAGCCCGCCCTACCACAGCCCGTCCCTGATTCAGTGGCGGTATTCAATTTCTGGCTGACAGACGGCAACGAATCCCGTAGTTTCTGATCTCACCACACTGGAGAACTCAATCATGGCAGAAAACAACCTCGAGGTTTCGGTCAACCCAAGCGGCGAGAAGATTCCCCTTCCCCAAAAAACAGAGTACCCGCGCGAACTGGCGCGGCTGGAAAAACTGGCCGGCCAAGCGCGCAAAGACGGCAAGGAAATCGTCGTCGTCATGGGCGTCGGTTTCGTCGGCGCGGTCATGGCCGCCATCGTGGCCGACACCGTCAACAAGAAAGGTCTGCCCAGCAAATTCGTCATTGGCTGCCAGCGGCCCAGCACGCGCAGTTTCTGGAAGATTGCGATGCTCAACAAGGGTGAGTCGCCCGTGAAAGCCGAAGACCCGGAAGTCGATCAGATGATTTCCCGTTGCGTGCTGGAGAAGAAGACGTTGACGGCCACCTACAACAGCGATTGCCTGAAGCTCGCCGATTGTGTCGTGGTGGACGTGCAGTGCGATTACGCCAAGCAGAGCCTCGGCGACATGCGCACGGGCGAAGCCGACATGGCCGCACTGGAAGCGACCATGCGCACCATCGGCGAAAAGATCCCCGCGAATTGCCTGGTGCTCATCGAAACCACCGTCGCGCCGGGCACCACCGAGTTCGTGGCTTGGCCGATTTTGAAGAAAGCGTTTGCCCTGCGCGGCATCCGGACCGAGCCCTTGCTGGCCCACAGTTTCGAGCGGGTCATGCCCGGCCGCGAATACGTCGCCAGCATCCGCGATTTCTGGCGGGTCTGCGCCGGCTGCAACGCCAAAGCGCGCCGGCGCGTCGAGAGGTTCCTCCACGAGGTGCTGAACACCAAACAGTTCCCCCTGACCGTCATGGACCGGCCGATCGAATCCGAGACGACCAAGATCGTCGAGAACTCCTACCGGGCCACGACCTTGGCGTTCCTCAACGAGTGGAGCCTGTTCGCCGAGCGCAACGGCGTGGACCTGATCAAGGTCATCAAAGCCATCAAGATGCGGCCCACCCACAGCAATATCATCTTCCCCGGGCCCGGCATCGGCGGCTACTGTCTGCCCAAGGACGGCGGGCTCGGCTACTGGGCCTACAAACACATCCTCGGGTTCGAGGACGGCGATGAGATTTTCAAACTCACGCCGACGGCGATCGACGTGAACGACACCCGCGGCTTGCACGTGGCGGAGTTGACCCGGGACGCGCTCCGCAACATGGGCCGCTACATTGCCGGCGCCGACGTGTTGATCTGCGGCGCCAGTTACCGCCAGGACGTGGGCGACACGCGTTACAGCGGCAGCGAAATGGTCGTGCGCAAACTGACCGAGATGGGCGCCGAGATGCGCGTCCACGACCCGTATGTCGACCACTGGTACGAGCTGGAGACCCAGGATACCTACCCCGCGCCGGGACATTCGTGGAAACGATTCTTCCGCAACCAGAACGAGTTGGTCAAAGTGCGCGTCCAGAAAGATCTCAAGGCGGTACTCGACCATGCCGAAGCGGTGATCTTCGCCGTGCCGCACGCCGCCTATCTGGCGTTGGAACCCGACGATGTGGTCAAGTGGGCGGGCGGCCCGCTGGCGGTGGTCGATTGCTACGGGATTCTGAGCGACGACAAGATCCGGCGTTACTTCGAGTTGGGCTGTGAGGTCAAGGCGCTCGGCCGTGGCCACATTCAACGCATCAAAGAAGAACTGCGGAAGAAACTGAAGCCAACCGGACGGAAGAGGAAGTAGAACGGCTCCCAACAAAACCAGCCATCCCGTAGCCGCACCCTTTACGGGTGCGATTCCCGCGCAGGCTGAAGCCTGCGGCTACAGTTAGTTGGCATGCAACCAACACCCCAGCGCACCGACGACATGCTGGTACAGGCGGCCAGGACGGGCAACCTCGACGCGTTTGAGGAACTGGTCAACCGCCACGAACGCCGCATCTACACGCTGGCCCGTCGCATCACCGGCAACGAACAGGACGCCGAGGACGTGACGCAGGAGGCTTTCCTCAGCGCGCTGGAACATTTGCCTGGCTTCCGTGAAGAATCGAGCTTTGGCACCTGGCTCTCCCGCATCGCCACGCACGCCGCGCTGAAGATCATCCGCAAACGAAAAGGGTTGCCGACCGAATCGCTCGACGCCGCCACCGAAGACGGCGCGCTGCCGCATCCCGAATACATCGCCGACTGGCGCGAGTCACCCGAACGACTGGTCCAACGCAACGAGACGGCACGGCTGATCGACGATGCCCTGGCGAAACTCGATGAAGGCCACCGGGTCGTTTTTCTGTTGCGCGATGTCGAAGGGTTGTCCGTGAAAGAAACCGCCGACGCGCTGAACCTGAGCGAAGCCAATGTAAAGGTGCGTCTCCTCCGCGCCCGCCTCCAACTCCGCGAACATCTCACCCGCGCCTTCGGCGACGAACACAACCGCGTCACGCCGCACAAGCATTGAAGGCACTTGGTGAACGCGGAAGATGGGCAAATACGAGACGCCGTGCTGCTATAGTATCCGGCATCCACAGTGTCACGGCAATCTCGAGGAAGGCCGAGCCCGCTCGATACGACCGAACCTCCTGGTTTTCTTCTTTCTCACCGACCAAAGAGTGAATGCACCAGTGAAGCCCTTCATCTGCACGCCGCCATGCTGTTGCCATACCAACAGCTTGTGCCGCATGGCACCGACGCTATCAATGTCTTCTTTCGCCCGACCACTCAGCCAGATCTCCGCGCCTTTGATAGCTCCCACCACGCGGGCTGCGAAGTTTACCGTGCCGCCAAACACATCACCTTCCTCAACTTGCATCGGCCCAATGTGGATGCCGGCGCGGATTTGAACTTGCGGGTGGCCAGTATCGCTCTGCAATGCCAAGACGTAGTCCAAAGCGAAGTCCACGCACTTGAATGCCGTCATAAAGCTGTCGCCTATGGTCTTTATTTCCCGCCCTTCGAACTGACAAATCAGCTTCCGGCTTCGGGCAAAGTGCGCCTGCCGGACTAAATTCATGGCCTCATCCCTAATCTCTTCTCCTAGCGCCGTCGAACCGACGACGTCCGTGAACACAATTGCCAGCGTAACTCGCATGCCTCCGGCCCATTTTTGGAAGCTCTGCGTACTCGTCTCGCCTTTGGCCGAAACGACGAACGCTTCGAAGTCCCGCTGCCTATCGGCGAATTTGTCCATTGCCTCGAGCTTCGACTCGAAGTGTAAACGCTCCTTCGGCTCGGCCAGTGACACCCTCGCTCCACAAGGGCAGTCGAAATGCTTCAGTCCCTTCTTTCGGCGCATCTCCACATAAGCGTCCGGCACTGGAGTCGAACACTCTACACATACGAAGAACCGCACAAGTTCTACCGTGTCATCCAGCGCACGGCGGCGGGCGTGGGCCAAAACGAATTCCTCGAAGTGGAACCGCGTCTCCGAACTGGCTTCCTTGTCGAAGAAAAGAATCAGGCGACCGCGAGCCTCGGCGAATTCATGAAGAAACAATCCGCACTTGCCGCCTGCCTTGGCGGTGAACACTGCTGCGTTGCGCCACATCTCCGCCCGGCCGGTAGTGAACAATCCGCTGTGGCCTAGCCGCACAGCCAGCGTCGAATAGAGACTTTGGACCGGCCCCTCAAAGGTAATCGCAACTGCTTTACCTTTCGGCTCTGGCGCGTCTTCGTAATCGCGGTTGAACTGCGACGGAAACATGAGGTAGCGAGCGTCCTCGGCGTTCTCCCGCAGTGCCAGGTCATGCCGCACCAGTTCCTCCACCGTCGCGTGCAATAGCAACTGCTCCTGGCCCGGATCCGCGACCCTCTGCTCCTTCGGCACGAAGAATTTCCCGGCCAAGGCAGTCTCTTCCGCCAGCGAACCGAGCCCGTCCGGCTCCTCTTTGGCTGCATTGACCATCGCCGAAGCGTAGGCATCTAACAACTCCGGCTGGAGCAGCACATACCCGCCGAAGGTCAGGCGGCGAATGAGGTCGCGGTTCTCCAACCGCCCGATGCACGTAGCAAACTGGTCCCGCAGGTTCGCTACCTTCGCCGCCGTGTCGGTATGCTGACAGGCGAACTCGTCGTAAAGTTGGCCCGCGGGCACCAGCAGCTGTCCCGTCTTCTTCACCTCCAGCAGGAACGATTTGATGGTGGCGAATAACTGCGACGACGAAACCTCCGGCAACTTCTCCCACTCAATCGCTTTCGCAATGGCTGCCCTCAGTTCCTTAATCTGCCAGCCTTCCTTGGCGCTGGTCTTGAAGTAGCCGGCGAAGCCAAATTCCTTCAGGATTGCCTGCAGCCGATCCTCGCCGATAGACACACCTCCGCGATCATTGCGGGCGGACACTAGGAACTTCTTCATGGGCATGTCTACAGTGCCCTGACGTTGCAGCGCCAAGCGCAACGCGCGTTCCCAGTGCCGGACACCGGCCAAGGGATCAGTTTCGCTCCGCGCGTCAAACACCACCAGTGCGACAGCGACCTCGTTGAGGTGCAACTGGTGGATGACACGGTAGCCCGGCTGGCCTGCCAAATCCCACAACAGCGTCTCGCGGGTCTGCATCACGTTCTCGCCTACTTTCACCTCGCGCGAATCGAAGGTCCAGACGTGGCGCCCTGCGGTGGAGTCGGTCTCCTTGTACGCCTGGCCATTCAACACTAGAAGCCATCTCATAAATGGTTGCAAGTTGTTGTGATATACTGCCTCCAACAAGGAGGCGTGATGGCGAATGGGGACTTGACCGACGAGCAATGGCTTGTCGTGGACGAGATTTT
>Ga0335081_10000905_pt1 | contig 47544 bp, 42 predicted proteins | sample Lox_Sample_35_FD_206713 | JGI IMG/M metagenome (GOLD analysis project Ga0335081, IMG submission 206713) | Soil microbial communities from Loxahatchee National Wildlife Refuge, Florida, United States - Lox_Sample_3.5 | ecosystem: Environmental > Terrestrial > Soil > Wetlands | place: USA... | reverse complement strand
GGCGCCCCGGTCGAGCCGCACTGTCGCATGCCGCCACGAGACCCGCGAGTCGGTGACCACTATGTCGGCGTCGGGGTCGCGGCCGATGCGGTACGAGGACCCGGCCTGGAGGCCATGCTCGGATCCCTGCGTGCGCACGACCAGCCCCGGGGGCAGCGGCGCGGCAATCCGCTGAGTGTTCCTAGCGCTCATTATGTTCATCCCTTCGTTGCGGACAGCCGTTTCCCACACCCAGACAGAAAGTCACCCGGACAGATAGCCACCTCGCCACGCCTGATACATCGGCGGCCGGGAGGTTCGCCGTGGCATGCGGTATGTATCAGGAAGCCTGCGCTGCGGCTCTGTCATCACGAAAGAGCACGAGCAATCGTCAATCGCGCAGTGAAGGGGCATTCATGAGCGTGTTCGAGGCGGAGCCAACGTCATCATCGCACAAACGGCGCTCCCGATGCGCCGACCTCGTTGAACAGCCGTATGAGACCGCGGCAACGGATATTGACGATCCGGGCGGTGCTGATAATTCAAACGCACTGGCTGGCACAGCGCTTCGCGAGAAATATCACGGATCTCACGCCGGTACTAGGACCGCCGGATCCCAGGGTCGCGAGCCAGCCGTCCCGAACGTGACAACAGTGCAGCTAACTAGCCGACCGGCCGTCCCACGGCTACGTTTCGCAACCCAAGCTGCCAGCGAGGCTGGCCGGATTCTCTGGTGGACGGCGTATCACGCGGTCCTTTACGTCAGCCACCGTGACCGCACTGACCGAAGGCTGCGTTTAGCCGCCGTCTTGCGCAGTTATCTGCTGCGCATGGGACCCTTGTACATCAAGGCGGGACAGGTCCTCGGGACGCAGTCGGGCCTCCTCCCGAAGCAGGCAACTGAGGAGTTCCGGTCCTTCTTCTCGGGACTACAGCCGATGCGCCAGGCAGCCTTGCGACGTGTCCTGCGCCGAAACTTTCGTATGCCGGTAGCGGAGGTATTCGATTCATTCGGGTGGCAGCCGATCGCGGTCGGCTCCGTCGCGCAGGTACACCACGCAGTACTCAGCAGCGGCGAGCACGTAGCCGTAAAGGTAGTGAAGAGCGGGGTGCGGGAGCGTCTCGAAGCCAGCTCGTGGCTGCTGGACAAGCTGCTGTCGCTCGCGCACATGCTGGTTCCGCCGCTGCGCAAATACGATATTCCAGGATATTTCGCCGAGCTGCGGCCCCTCCTGACCGGTCAGTGTGATATGCGGCAAGAGGCGCAGCGCCAAACCGAGATCGCGCTTAATTTCCGCAACCACCCCTATCTTCGGGTCCCGCGGACGTACGATGCCCTCGGCGGAGACGACATCCTGATCATGGAGTACGTGGAAGGGACACCGGCACAGGAGGCGGAGCGCGCGACTTTTCCCCGTTCAACGCTCGCCGCACGGCTGCAAGACATCTTCTACTCCATGGTCTACTTCCACGGGCAGTTCCACGTCGATCCGCACCCCGGCAATGTCATGTTCGGCCCCAACGGTCAAATCGTGCTACTAGACTTTGGCCTGGTGGGGCACCTTTCCGAGGATGACAAATGGAATCTTTCCTCGTTCTACTACGCGTGCGTTCTAGGGCAGTGGGAGCTAGCCGTGGAGCGGTTCACTCGCGCGTTCGTGGCGCAGCCCGAGCGACTCGGATCTGACCGTTCCGCATACACCGAGGAACTCAGCCGTATCCTGCGTGCGCACTTCCAGGATGAATCATCGAGATGGTCGACGATCGCTTTCTTCGACGATGCCACTCGGTTGCTGCGTAATTACGGCGCACGAGTCTCAACACGGTTCTCGCTGCTCGCGCTATCCCTGTTGACTGGCGAGGGCTTCATCGGGCAGGTCGACCCGGACATCGATATCTGGCGCAACGCCAGGCGATTCACCGATCGCTTCTCGCCCTACCTGAGCGAAGAACTTCGCGAACAGTTCGAGCGCGAGATCGGTCAGCTCATTCCGCAATCGATGACCAGCAGGCGCGATGCCGCGCGGTATCTCGTCGCCCCTACTCACCTAGATCGCTTCGTGTTGCCCAGCGCTTTTCCTCTCATCATCCGAGAAGCAAGCGGCTCGAAAATTCGCGACCTCGACGGTAATGAATACATCGATTTGTCATCCGGATATGGCCCACACATCCTTGGCTATGCCCATCATAGCGTGGTAAAGGCTATTCGGGAGGCCGCAGCCGATGGTGGCGTCAACGCACTCGCGAGTCCCAGCGAGCTGCTTCTGGCGCAACACATCGCCGACGCCTTCGCGCCGCCTTCGAAGGTGATCCTGAGCAACTCCGGCACCGAAGCCGTGATGATGGCGCTGAGGATCGCGCGTGCTTACACTGGACGGCAGAGGATTGCCAAGTTCGAGGGACACTACCATGGCTTTTCCGATCAAGGCATGGTCAGTTCATGGTTCCGCTACAGTGGCGATGCCCTCCGCCCTGACCCAATCGGTAACTCCGCCGGGGCGCAGCGATCTGTCGTGGACGACACGCTGCTCCTGCAATATGGTGAGCCCACCTCACTAGATCGGATCGTTGCCCACGCAGGATCGTTGGCCGCTGTCATCTTGGAGCCTATGCCAGCTGCGCTGGCGGACTTCGACAGCGCATTCCTGCGGGAACTGCGTGAGGTCTGCCGGCGCCATGGGATTCTCGTGATCTACGACGAAGTAGTCACTGGCTTTCGTGTGCACTATGGAGGAGCGCAACATCTTGCCGAAGTTGAGCCGGACCTCACGTGCCTTGGCAAGATAATCGGTGGCGGGCTGCCATGCGGTGCGGTGGTAGGTCATCCGGCGGTCGTCGACATCGCCCGCACAACCGGGGACCCCTTCCTGGACGTCGACAGCAGAGCATTCGTCGGCGGGACGATGAGTGGAAATTCGATCACGGCCGCTGCAGGCGCGGCTGCCCTTGGGCATCTGAAGGATCACCCGCAAATCTACGGCGAACTCCGGCGCAAGACTGCCTGGCTTTCACAAGAACTAACAGCCCGGGCAACAGCACGTGGGGTGCCATGCAAGATCAAGGGAAACAGCTCAATATTTTCCATCACCTTTGACTACGCGCTCCCACGGCTGGTAAGAGATCGGCTGGCCGGATCGAACATAAAGGCGAACCTCGCGCTAGCTTACTACATGCGAAAGTATGGAATCTATATGCCAGAACTGCACACCATGATGCTGAGTGACGCTCATTCAGACATCGATCTTGAGCGTGTGGCCGAGGCGTTCGGAAGAAGTATTAGCGAAATGGCAAAGAATGGCTTCTTCGCCGTCTAGCTAGCAACCCGGTAAAACCGTTCCCCGCCGTCCCCCGGCTAGCGTCCTGGCTGTGAAAATGGTCCGGGTGCCAGCACGGGGGTACGGCGTGCGGAAGCGACACCCTTCAGTGGGGGAGCGAGTCGAGGAGGACTCGTGCGCTCGTTTGACCTTGTCGACACCACTCCGACGCGTCCAGTCCTTGGAGGTGCAGGCTCCAGTGCGCTTCAACGAGGCAGGCGATGCCGTAGGCGATGTCGCCAATCTGTGCGGGCGTGGCCCTGGGCCGGGCGGCCCGGAGCTCGTGTTCAATCGTTGGCAACCAGCAGTCACGCCACAATTTGTGAAGCCGCCAGCGGACGTTGCTGTCACGCGCGGCGAGCCCGACCAATTCGGTCCAAACGACAAGATCCTCGCGTGCTGCGTAGCGGCCGGGCTCGAATGCGTTGTCGATGCGCTCTTCGATGGCCAGGTTCTGGTCGCCGAGGATCTGCAGGCCGGCGTGAATTGCGACGACATGGTCAATATACGCGTCTACCAGCGACTGGCGATCGCCGAAATAGTGGAACACCAGGGTGCGCTGAAGGCCGGCCTGGTCGGCAACCTTGCTCACGGTTGTCTCGGCGAGCCCGTCCCTGGCCACGACGGCTGCGGTGGCCAGGAGAATGCTGGCGCGTCGCTCGGCGGCCTTGCCCGGCCGTCCCATTTTCTTTACTATCACGACAGTCAATCTAACCGAGGCGGTGGGCCGATGCGAGTACTGGCGTTGGGTGGTACAGGGGGAATAGGTCGTCACGCGTGCCGGATCGCCGCCCAACTCGAGGGGGTCGACCAGCTGGTGGTCGCCGACCTCGACGGCGACCGAGCCGCACGATTCGCCGGGCAGCTCGGTTCGGGTGTGACGTCAACGGCCGTCGACGTCACCGACAGGGAAGCCCTCAGCTCGGCGTTATCGCAGGTCGATGTAGTCATGAACACAGTCGGGCCGTTCTTCCGCTTCGGTGTTCCGATCCTGTCCGCAACTCTCGACGCAGGCTGTCACTACCTAGACATCTGCGACGACTGGGAACCGACACAGACACTGCTCGACCTCCACGACACAGCTGTCCGCCGCGGTTCCACGGCAATCGTGGGCATGGGCGCGAGCCCGGGGATCTCGAATCTCCTCGCCGTCGTCGCCGCCCGTGAATTGGAGCCCCCGGAGGAGATAATCACCGGATGGAACATCGAAGCCGCGCGAGAATCCACGGGCCCGGCGCCGAGCGCTGCGCTCGTCCACGGCATCCGGCAGATGACGGGGACGATCCGAGTCGTTCGCGACGGGCAACTCGCGGATGAGACCCCTCTTCGGCGGATCACCATCGATTATCCGGGCCTCGGACGTAGGCCGTCATGGACCTTTGGTCATCCCGAGCCCCTCACCCTCGCCCGCGCATACGAATCTCTCACAACAAGTCTCAACGCTGTCAACGCCAGCCAGGCGACCCTCACCATGATGAAGTCGATCCGATGGTTGATCGACCATCACGCACCGAGCGCTGACCGAGCCGCACGCGTGACAGCCTGGATCGAACACCACCTGCCAGCCCCCAGGCCATCGAAGATGTTCGATCCCGATAGACTGCCGCCGCTCTTCGGCTACGCCGCCGGACGGCGCAAAGGTCTGCCAGCCGCAGTCGGTGCCGCCCTCTGCCGCTTCCCCGGCACATCCATGGGCGCGGCCACCGGCATCCCACTCGCCACCTGCCTCAAGTTCGTGACTGACGGAAAGCTGTCAGGACCTGGAGTGTTCACGCCGGAATCAATCCTCGATCCCGATGAGTTCTTTGCCGCACTCGCCACCTACACTCCGGGCAATCCCGATCCAGCGGACATGGTTTCGGTCATCCGGTCCTGGGACCCTGACGCACATGCCCAGTTCCGAGCAGCTGCCCTCGGAGCCCGTCGCTCCATCGACGCGCCTAAATGAGGGCGTACTCTTGCACAACGGCGCAGGGCGGCGTTGCCCGGCGATGACCATCCGGTCGGTCAATTCCGTGCGCACCGTGAGCTCGCAGGGCTTTTTCCCACGGGCTCGGCTTGGCGGGTGGTGTAGCGGTCGTCGAGGGTCATCGCGCCGACCTTGGCGGTGAACTGGGCGACGGTGAACCCGCCCGGTGCCGGCGCGAGGGCGAGCGCCGCCGGTAAGGCGGCCCGGATCCGGGGTTTGTTGAGGTCGATGCCGCCGGTGCGGGTGGCCGAACGTGCCAGGCTCATCGCTTCGCCGTCAGCCGAACTGCCCGAAGGGCCACTCCTTCCGGGCGAAGTCCCGGACGGAGTGTAGGAGCTTGGGCGGCCGAAGACGCGAAGATCGAGTCACGTTTGACGTAATGTGGCGGGTAGCTCGCTCCACAGCGCAACCTCACAGCGCACCTGACCAGCGGCATCTGGCGTTAAGCCATCGGTCCTCATGCATTGGCGTAGCGGGTCGCGCCGGCCGGCATCCTGACCGCAGGTCCCGGCGTGAGCTTGCCTTGATTCCGCGGTTAGCGCTGGCATGCCTCGTTGGGCTGGGGCGACGCCCTAACCAGCCGAACCGGTTTGCAGGACGGAGACGGTGTCCGATCCGTTGTTGGTGACGTAGGCGTGGCGTCCGTCGGGAGCGACGGCCACGACCCATGGGCCGTGACCGACGGGTACTGTCGCTGTCACGTGGTCGTTCGCGGTGTCGATGACGGACAGGCTATCGGAGCCGTTGTTGGTGACGTAGGCGTGGCGTCCGTCGGGAGCGACAGCGACGCACTGCGGGTTGGCTCCGACCGCAATTGTGGCGGTCACGGCGTCGCTGCTGGTGTCGATGACTGAGACGGATTTGGCGTCGTAGTCGGTGACGAACGCTTCGCGCCCGTTCGGGCTCACCGCGATGCTGTGCGGGCTTCGCCCGACGGGAATCTTGGCGATGAGGGTGTTGCTGGCCGTGTCCACCACCGAAACCAGGTTGGATTCGTGGTCGGCCACGTACGCTCGTCGGCTGTCCGGCGTGAACGCCACCCAGTGCGGGTTCGGTGGGACGACGATTATCGTGGTCACCGCGTTGGTGCGCGTGTTGATCACGCTCAGGTCCTGGGAATCGTGGTTGGGGACGTACAGATGCTGGCCGTCCGGGGTGACCGCGGCAGCGTAGGGATTTCTGCCCACCGGAATGGTGGCCACGACGGTGTTCGTGGCGGTGTTGATCATGTGCACCGCGGACCCGGTTCCGTCAGCGTCGTTGTAGGTGGTGACATATGCTCGCTGGCCGTCCGGCGCGACGGCGACGTACTGCGGAGGGTTGGAGAGGCGTGTCTGCGCGAGGACACGGTTCGTCGCGGTGTCGATGACAGAGACGGTGTTTGATCCGTTGTTGGCGACGTAGACGCGGTGTCCGTCCGGAGCGACCGCAACTCCCCGGGGCCCGCTGCCGACCCTGATGATGCCACGCACCACCGGTACCGGGAGGCTGGCGCTGAACCGGACGGCCGATACGCGGGGACGGGCGTTGGCGGCCGTCCGGAGTATATGCCGGTCTGCGATGACGTGCCAGATTCCGGCGCCGCCGAAGGTGATGACAACAATAGTTACGAGCACCGTCCCGAGGACGAGCCGCCGTCGCTGTGTCGATGGTTTTCCGCGTGGGGGCGATGGTGGCCGTGTGCGCGCGACGGCGTGTGCGGGGCCTGTGACTGCTGGTGCAGTCTGGTCGGTGACTGCCCGGCGCAGGTGGGTAGACGGCGCGGCGTGCGGCTTGGGCCCAGTGTCATCCGGGTCCGCCTGCCCGGCGCGAACGCTGCCGTGTGCGGGGGCGCGACCAGCGAGTGCCGCTCGCAGATCCGCCATCAGGGAAAGGCACGTGGGTGGCCGGTCGGTGGGCTCCTTGGCGATGGCCCGCGCCAGCACGTCATCGACCGCTGGCGGGAGATCCGGTCGGCGGCCGCTCACGGAGGGTATGGGGCCGGTCATGTGCGCCCACAGCATGGCGGCGTCGTGCTCCGCCAGGAACGGCGGGTGTCCGGTGAGCGCCTGATACAACATGCAGCCCAGCGAGTAGACGTCGGCGGCGGCGCCGACGGTGCCGCCGGTGATCTGTTCCGGCGCGACGTACTGGATGGTGCCGAGGAAGTGGCCGACCGTGGTCAGACCAGTCAGGGAGGTCGACTGTTTCGTCAGGCCGAAGTCGGTGAGGTAGACGTGCCGGGTGGACAGGTCGTCCGAGTGCCCGGTCAGCAAGACGTTGCCCGGCTTGACGTCGCGATGTACCAGACCGGCGCTGTGTGCTGCGTCGAGAGCGCTTGCGATCTGCGTGAACAGCGGCAGCAGCTGGTCGATTGGCAGCGCACCCTCTCGTTCCAGCACGGCGCCGAGGTCCTCGCCGTCGACGAAACGCATCGCGATGTAAAGGCGGCCGTCGTCCTCCCCGGCCCGGTAGATCGGGATGATGTTGGGATGGTCAATCGCCGCCGCGAGTAAGGACTCCCGCATGAAGCGCAGCCGGAACTTCTCGTTCATCGCCAGCTCCGGCGCGATCAGCTTCAGCGCGACCGGCCGCCCCAGCGCGACGTCGCGGGCACGGTACACAACGGCCATCCCGCCGCGGGCCAGGCAGGACTCGACCCGGTAGCCGGCGACTTCGTCGCCGATCGCCAGCTCGGCCCGCATCTCACCTGGGATCATCGGTGTCACCCGGCGGTACAGCCACCGGCAGCGCAGCACCGGCCAGTCGGGGGCACCACAGTCCCTGCACTTGGCGCAGTGCAGGTTGGGGCTGTTCCTCCTATCAACTTCCACTCCGACTCGTCCAGGAAACACCCTTGGTGCCGAATGATTTAGTGTACACTCCCCGCACTTGTAATTGGTGGAGGCGCTCTGCCGGATTTGCGGCACCACGGGGGCAGGATCGCCGAGGAGAACCGCCCGCGTTCACCCGTGACCTCATCCAGCCGCATGTCGTTGACCCGCGCGGGAGCGTGACGGCACGCGACACCACCGTGGCCACCACCCGCTCCGCCAGCTATCTGCGGTATCCAGACACTTGCGTGTGTCAGGCGTGTACGGCGGTAGCGTTTGCTACTTTGCCCGAGGAGTGGTATGGCTTTCTACCATGGATGCCGTAACAGCTCTCCGGGAGTGGGCCGACATGTACGGCCGCCGGGATGAACTCGTCACAGCCGCGCTAGAAGCGGCTATCGGTCCCAAGGTAGCGTTTGCTACTTTGCCTCGAGCGGTGGTATCGTTCGATACCATGACGGATGCCGTCACAGCACTCCGGGAGTGGACCGACATGTACGGCCGCCGGGATGAACTCGTCACAGCCGCGCTAGAAGCGGGAATCGGTGTCAACGAGATTACCCGTATCACTGGCCTGGCAAAGACTACTGTCCTGCGGATTAAGAATCGTGCCGATGTCAGCCAGAGCGATACCAGCCAGAGCGAACACAGATGTGGGCCGCATGGTTTCCCGCTGTGTGATGAACCTGGGTGTAACCGGGAATTGATTGAGCCAAAAAGTACGCGATGCTACATCCACGCCTAATCATCGCCACGAATGATCATGATGGCGCCGCCGACGCCGGGGGATGTGCGATTGTGTGCGGCACGGGTTTACCGATAGTACAGTTCGGGTTTCCCTCTAAGTCGCATGTGCTCGGTGCTGATCTTGTCGGTTATTCTGCTGCGCCGGAGTTGCGCCTGTTAGTGGTGCTATCGGGCGCGGGCCTGGTGGCGTCTTCGCCAGATGCCCGAGGCGTGGCCGAAGGTCTTGCCTGCCCCGCGCGCGGGTAGCGCGAGCCGGGGCGGCCGCAGCCGGTCCACGATCCTGAGCGGTGTCGCGCACCGCTGGGCGCGTGCCCCAAGATCAGAAATCCGCGGGTAGGACAAAGGTCCCCTCAAGTCGGTCCTACGGCCGCAGCCAGGACCAGTGCCTGTCCCTGCTGGCCGCCTGCGCCCTGGCCGACCGGACGAAATGCCTTCAGATGGCGCTCGGGATAGTCAACACCCGGTCCCTTCCCCGCCAGGCGCGGATTCCCCTGACCCGAGGCCAGGACGGCTGCACTACGGCTGACGCTCGGCGGCGGCGCGGGGCACAGCAAGATATCAGCGTGGTGGCAGCGGGTGACGGCGGTCGACCGGGCCGAGTTCGATGATCCTTTTTCAGCCCGGGAGGAAGAGATCCAGCAGATCCACTGGTGGCATCCGGAGGGCAACTCAACTCACGGCGCTGTGGGTGCGGTAGCGCTCGTCCCAGAACGCTTCGTCGAACGGGTCAGACACGGCATCGGTCATGCCAGGCGGCACGCGGCTCGTCGTCGGACACCACCCATCAGACCTCCAGACCACGATGCCCCGCCCAGCGATCCCCGGGCTGTTCTTCACCGGCGATGAGATCGTCGCCTTCCTCGATCCAAGTAAATGGGACATCATCACCAACACGGCGCCGCAACGGTCCGCCACCGACCCGGACGGACGCATCGTCACGATTCATGACACCGTGCTGCATGCCCGGCGCCGCCGATAGCACCATCACCGCGCCCTGACGCCCGCAAGATTGCCTGTTGCCCTGCTATCCCGCCGAAGGATCGGCTTCCGGCCCGTCGCCGCAGTCGGTCCTGACCGGGACGGTAGAACTGCCACTGCGTAATAGGTAATAGGTCGCACACGCCGTGCGGCCAGTGGCAGCCGTGATGCAATATGAGCACGCGATGGGATACGAGTTTGATGGACGGCCGTTCGACATGGATGACCGGGAGATTGAGGAAGATCCTGGACGCCAGGTTCCGGCATGCCTTGATGACAGTGAGGCCGAGCGCATCCGGTCGGAATCGGCTGCGGTGCTCGCGGAGGTTTACCAGGTCATCGCCTCCATGTTGGGTAAACATGTTGGGTAAACCCGGGGAATTGCCGGGGACGCCGCCATCGCTCGCGGGACTGGCCGAGCGGGCAGGAGTCCACCCGTGAGCAGGCGGGTGCTGTACATCATCGCCTGCGGTGCGCCGCCGACCCGTGAGGTTGGCCAGCTCGTGCGCCTGACACAGGAAGACGGCTGGGATGTATGTGTCCTGACTACCCCATCGGGCCGCAGGTTCGCCGACCTTGCCGCCCTGGAGCAGATGACTGGGCACCCGGTCCGCAGCGACTATAAAGAACCCGGCGAGCCCGACGTGCTACCCTCCCCCGACGCGATCACCGTGGCTCCGGCAACGGTGAATACGATCAACAAGTGGGGCGCGGGGATCTGCGACACCCTGGCGCTCGGCATCCTGGTCGAGGCAATCGGCAAGCGCTTGCCCATCGTCGCGATGCCCTTCACCAACCGCGCGCACGCCGCCCACCCCGCGTTCGCCAAAAATATCGGCAGGCTCAGGTCTTGGGGCGTGACAGTCCTACTCGGGCCAGACGTCTATCCGCTACACGATCCTGGCACAGGCGGTAGTTACCTCCAGCTCTTTCCGTGGGCACAAGCCGCGCAAGCCATTGGCGCACTGTCAGCGGAAGCCCGATCCTACGACCTGTGACCAAGAACGCTATCCCTGTACGTGCCCGGCAGAGGTCCCGAACCACCGATAGCTGTCGGTCATGACTCGATAGCTTCTTCGGCGGGCTCTTTGCCGGGCACGACGGCCACGTCCGATGCATCGCACTGATCGGCGGATTCGAGGGGTTCTGCTGTCTCGACGTCGCGCCTCGACCGTCTCGCCCACGCCCTGGACGCCGAGCTGACCGTTCGTGTTACCCCCCGCGCCGACGTCGCCTAACCTCACTGGCGCGCTCTGCAACGCTTGCGGACTATCGCACGACGCTGTGCCTGCGCCAGGTCCGCAGGACACCGGTCAGTAGGGGGTCCGCTCCAGCCAGCGGGTGAGCAGCGCCCTGTCGCCCAGTATCTCGATGGCCGGATCATCGGCCGGGCGGCGGCGCAGCAGCACGAGCAGAAGTGCAGCGGCCGGGCCACGCAATACCACGTCGCCCTTGCCGTGACCGCTTGCCACGTTCAGGCCCGAGGAACTCCGGCGAACCAGCCACTCCCCGGCCCCGTCCAGCCCTTCATCGGTCGCGTGGATGTGCAGCACCTCGCCGTCGCCAAGCGCCACGGCGTCATTCTTGCCCAGCAGGCTGAGCCACTCGCTGATCGCATCCGCGGCGAAATCCGCCGCCAGGCCGACGTCGCGGCCGGCAGTCAGCTCGGCATCGATTCGATGCACCGCCGTCTCATGCGCCATCCGCCTGGCCCAGAAGCTGGCCGGGCCCATGCCGACGAGCGTCCATACCGGATCGGCTCCGGCTTCCTGCAGTCCGTCCACGAGGCGCTGCGCCCCAGCGAGGAGCCACGCCTCAAGATCGCCCTCTTGCCGCGGCGCCTTGCCATCCGGTACCGACCGGAACGGGATGAACTCTGCTGACCGCGTGCGGACGATCTCCGCGGCCCAGCGCTGTGCGCGGCCGACGTGCGTGGCGAGTTGGCGTAGCGTCCAATCCGGGCATGTCGGCACCTGCCGGATCAGGTCGGCTTCCATAACGACCCGGGCAATGCCGGTGGTGCTCTCGGCGATCTCCTGGTAGAAGCGCTCGTCGCTCAGCCCGGTCATGAAGCTGCCTTCCGCCGCGGAACTGGACACGCCCAGGCTAACCTGGCGAGCCAGGGCAGAGCTCATGGGGCAGGCGACGGACGCCGCACAAACCACTGCTGGTGTTATGGCTGTTCGGCCTGTTCGCCGCGACTGGCAGCAGCGCGGTCACCGATGAGCAGGCGGAAGCGCCGGTCAGCGAGCTGATCAACGATTTCGGCCCGCCGGTGGCCCACCCGGCCGCTAAACGCCAGCGAGCCGCGATGCCGACCGGCAGACCCTGCGTGGCGGCTGGAAAATCATTGACGATGCCCGAGGTGAGCTGAATGAAAACAAGCTGAAGGATGGGCCGCCCAGCTCCGTCAGCGAGGCGCTGAACATCCTGGCTAGTGAGTAAACCGGCACAAACCATGGCGCTCGGTGACTACCTAGTCAACCGGACACCGTGTCGCGGGCTCCATTCCATCCCTAAGTGACAAGCCCGAGCGACCCGCACACATAGCACTCGAGGTATTGGCCGCAGCGGGCAAACCGACCTGATGCACGCAGCTATCGGTGCGGAAATAACGCCCAGCGTTTGAGCTGGCTGCGCCGCCACGCCACGGCGCGCGGGCCGGTAGGCGCGATCTGGGAGGAGTGGGCGCTGAAGCCACCGAACAGCCGCGGGCTGGCTTCCACAAGCGTGGCCTGAAAAGGTGACGGCCCGGAACTTGGGCGGCGCGGACCGCGGTCGAGGGCACCGGCCGGGGACTTCCACGGGCGCGACGGGCGGCCAGAGCGCGACCCTGATGCCATGCCCCGCTGGGCGGCAGGTCCCAGTACCACTGGAGAATGGCCGCCGGGTGATCACCTACGAGCGGCGCGGGTTCGGCAAGTCCAGCCGGCCGACCAGCGGATATGATGACGACGCCTTCGCCGGCGACCTCAACGCGCTGCTGGAGGCCTGTACCTGCGGGAGGTCACCCTGGTCGGTCATTCGACGGGAGCCGGCGAGGTCACCCGCTACCTCGGCCGCTACGGCCCGGCGCGGGTCGCCACAGGCGTGCCGATATCCCCGATCCGGCCGTTCCCACGGCAGGCGCCTGGCAACCCGCAGGGCCTGCCGGCCAGTCTGTTCGACCGTTTCATCCAGGCCGCCCGGCAGGACACGCCGGCCTGGATGAAGGGTTCGTGGACAACCTCGGTCGCGGCGCCCAGGGAACTCCCAGTTGAGCTGGGGTCCATGCGCACTCCTGGCTCACCTGCGAAGAAGAGACATCAGCGTCGGTGCGCCGGAGCTCTCGTCATCAGGAATCCGAGGCACGACCTGCGTAACCACTCAACGTTTCCACCGTCAATCAGGAGGCCGCTGTGCCCGAGTTCCCACCGATCGCGCACGTCGCTGTGACTGTAACTGATCTCGAGCGAAGCGCTCGCTGGTACGGCGAACTGTTCGCCGCCAAGCCCGTTCTTGACGAGGACGAGCAGATTGGGGGCTTTCACCACACCGTGTTCGCGCTAGGCGGAGGACAGCTGTTCGGCCTGCATACGCACTCCGATGCCGAAGGTGACACATTCGACGAGCATCGCACTGGTTTGGATCATGTTGCCTTCGGCTGTCGCGACCGCAGTGAGCTGCAGAGGTGGGCCGCGCGCCTGGACGAGATGGGCATTGTGCATGGCGGAATCGTGGACGCCCATTACGGATCTGGTGTGTCCTTCCGCGACCCAGATGGAATTGCGCTCGAGTTCTTCGCGCCACCTGGTTGACCCAGGGCCGATGCCCGCGCATAAGCAGCACATAAACCGTAGGGACCCGAGCGTTCGTCGCCAGGCGGCTGATCCCACGGGAAACGCCATCGAGGCGGCTTGGCTTCACCTGAGGTGTCAGGAGGTTGCCAGGAGGCCGCCTCGAGGGCTGCATGTGCCACTCCTGGGCGAGCAGTCGGCGCCGGTCGGGCCCGGTTGGCGTCGCCACCCCGCACGCCCCCGAGCGTTACCAGGGCGGCTGACGCCGGCCCAGCGGTAGAACCCGCGGTGGTGCGGGCATCGGGGCCGGCGCCCGCGCCCCGCCGCCGGGGCGGTAGGGTCCGGCTGGATAGCGCTGCGGTGCACCCGATTGCCAGCCAGCGTGTTCCGGTAGCGCCGGGTGTGGAAGCGTGCGGCGCGGCACGTCGGGTAGCGGGTCGGTGCTGACCCGGGGGAGGGTGACGATCTCGGGGTTGCACTCGACCGCTGCGAACTGCGGCTGCCCGCCGGGTCCGGCCGTGACGAGGAGCATCGCGTAATCGGGCAGGTGCTGAAGGGTCGTGGGCTCGATGGCGTACTCGTAAACCCGCTGCGCCGACGCCGCGTCGCTCCAATTGCTGCCCAGTGCGTGAGAGTACGCGGTAGACCACGTCCGGCTCGACGTGTGAATCGCGTGGCCAGCTCGCCGCAGACCGACGAGGCCGACCAGACCCGCCGGGCCGCCCGCAGCGAGCCCCTTGAGCCACCCGGCGGCAGAACCAGGGTTGATGCTGTCGCTTTCTCCTTCGCTCTCGCCCACCTCGGTGGTGTGCGTCTCGTTGCCGCCGACGCTCGCCGTGAGCGAAGTCAGCACGAACCTGTGCTGGCGGCCGATGAAATCGGCCGCCCGCGCCGCCTCCTCGTGATTGCCGAGCCGCATGAATCCGACCGCGCCGCCGCCGAGCAGGTTCGTCGAAGTCTCGCGCAAGTGCCGGAAGATCAGGGTGAGCGGCACGGCGCGACGTTCGCAGGCGTCAGACAGCCGTTCCAGGTGACGTCGCGCCAGGTCGTCGGCACCAACGATGATCACTGCCGGATCCGGCGCCGAAGCGTTCGAGACATGATGGATGAGCCACTGGACGATGAGTTCCGCGAGCAGCTCGTGACGAACATTTGGGGCATCGGGCTGCAGCGCGATGCACGTCAGATAGGCAGCGTCGCGCGGGCCGGCCGATGAGCCCAGGTTGGTCAGCGGATGGATGTAGGACTCGATCCGCATCAGCTCGGGCCGCAACTCGCGGCGGTACTCGGCGGTGAATAGCTCGCTGGCTATGCGGCCGCGCTCGGCGGCCGACAGCAGGCCGGAAGCGTCGGACTCCCCCATCAGCACACGCAACGCCGATGCGAGGCGGGGGAAGGAAACGTCGTCGCCCAGCGCGCCGCAGACCTCAGTGAGAACGCGGCTATCGATCGAGCGCTGCACCCGCGCCGCACGGCTGTCATCACTGGGATGCATCGACTCCACCAGGGCGGCCGCAATCTGAGCCCCCGAAAGACCAGCCAGCACCCTCGACTCAGCGAGGTGGGCGGGCAGCAACTGCAGGTCGACCGGAGCGCCCGCCGCGCGGGTTAGCAACGCAAGCTCGCGGCAGACAACCTCGTGCGAGAAATCAGCCACAAGGGCTGGGCGCTCAGCCAGAGTGGACGTGCCGTAAACGGTCAGGAACGCTTCCCATCCGTGCAGGCTGCCGCCGAAGATGTCGATCCTGCGCGTGCCAGCCGGCGTACGGGCGGCGCCCCACTCGTCCAGTGCATTTACCCGGGCCCAGTCTGCCCGCTCGTGGTCGGCCTTCCGTTGCACCCAGGCCGCCGTCCGCATCTGATGATCCACCACCAGATCGTGCTCGGCTTGTTGCACAGCGCGGGCCGCGCCAGTGCGGCGGGCGGCCATTACTCCAGCCAGCACCAGGCCGGGTACAGCCAGGACAAGGACCACGATGCCGACGAGCCCGGCACCCGAACCCGGCAGCAAATGGCCGAGAGCTGTGATCAAGAGGAAGAGAAAAAGCAGCCCAGCCGCGACCACTACCCCGATGATGAGGGTGGCACGGAACCGTCGCTGCGCCGCGTCGCGCTCGGCGTGCAGCCGCGGATGGACCGGCTGACACGCAGGTGGCGGTTCATGAAACGGGTTGGCGAACTGATGCCGGTCGCGAAAAGTCCAGCCTAGCCGCTGGCCGGGCGCGAACAACCGGGCACGCAGCGGAAGCAATTCGCTACCCTGGTCCTGCAAGCTCATCCCGGTTCCTGAAATTCTTCGGTCCATGTCGAACGATATCGGAATTTCTTTGCATGATACCGCGAGCCTTTCACCGTGATCTTGCTTGACCGTCCGGTTTAGGCAACGCCGATGCGAGTGTAGCCCTTGTCGGCGCTGCCGCGCGCCCAGCTGACGGGGGATTTCGATTCAGCTGACGTGGGATTTTCGATTCAGTCGTGGGGCGGACATGACCACTACCGGACGTAGGGCCCAGGCAATCGCGGCGCCGATGCCGAACGAGGCGGCCAGGTCCAGGCAGGTCTCGCCTTCCAGCAGCGAGGCCAGCACCAGCATGGCCCGCTCGCGCTCGTACAGCTGCCACGGGTGCCGCGACCGATCCGCCGCCGGTGATCGCGGATCAGCAGCGCCGGCCAAGATCTGGTCAGGGTGGACGCGTGCAGGCGCTTACTTAGAACAGCACCGAAACCCTTCGGTGCTGAGTAACCTTGGCCGGTACCTCCTTTACGAGGAGCTTCATGTTCTGCCCGGCACGACACGCCCACTCGCGCTCCATCGTGATTTTCTCAAATACCGCTTCTCGTGGGGGCGCCCACCAGCAACGATGCCGCAGATAGCCGCAGCTACTTGCAAGATCAAGTTGGAAAAAGCTCAGTGATCACAGTTGAGATGGCTTCGGTGATAAAGTAGCCTCACCGAAAAAGTGTTGAAGATCAGACACCGCCTTCTGGCAAGATCGCGCTTACGACGCGCCGCCGAAGGAAAGCCGAAGCGGCCAGGACGAGGGATCGTAGACAGATCGGCGTCACACTCGGCGTCCTCGCAGCGGACGGAACGGCGGATAAGCCGCCCGCGACGGAACGAGAAACGGACAACAGTTGGGCCGTCGCACGCCATAGCCGAGACTCGCGGCTATGGCCGGGATTACTAGTGGCGTTTTGTGTGCCACCATGATACATGTGGACTATAGTCGGATAGGCCACGTCTTTAAAAGATGCCTCAGGGGGGAGATCATGACTTTTCCGTCGCCTGGCGAGCCCTTCCGGCAGCACGAATCACCAGGGCCGGCACCGGCACCTGGCGCCCCGCAGCACCAATCGGGACAGCCTGGCGTGCCGAACGAACCGTGGGTCCAGGGTCCGCCGGGATACGGCCAGCCGCAACCCCAGGCTCCTCCGCTGCCCGGCGCATGGGGGCCCAATCACCCCTATGTAGCGCCCAAAAACCCGGCGGTCGCGGTGATCGCGTCCCTGTTCATACCTGGCCTTGGGTCCATGATCAGCGGCAATGGCGGGATGGGCGCCTTGATCCTCATCCTGTACGTGATCTCAGTGGGCCTGTCGCTGATTCTGATCGGCATTCCGTTCGCGATCGGAATCTGGATCTGGGGCATGGTACAAGGGCACAAGGACGCAGTGCGCTGGAACCAAAGCCACGGCATCATTTCCTGACTTGCTTTACCCGGGTGCGGATCGGGCTGTCCCGCTCAGGACTGCGATTCGGCAAGTGACCTGCGTGTCTCCGGTGCGTGCGGCGACGCGGGCATATTCGCTGATCAGGCCGTTGTGGACGGGTTTCCGCTGATCCGCCCCGTGTCCAGGTCGGTCACGGTGGGCCGGGGAGACCTGGCGGGCGGCGCTGGACCGTGGCGGGCGGCGCTGTGGCGCACGCCGCCGCCGTTGTTGACCGCAGCCAGGGGCAGCGCGGCCATCGCCCGGGCCGCCGCCCGTGACGGCGCCGTGGTCGCCAGCGGCCGCCCGGACCTGGTCGCAGGCGCGCCGTGGCACAGTAGTGATTGACTTATCCGGTAGCTGATCGCACACACTCGAGGTGATGCCGTGGACGTCGGAATTGGTCTTCCGAACGCGATCCGGGATACCGAGGGCAAGACGCTCGTTGACTGGGCGGCGCGCTCCGAGGATGCAGGCTTCAGCACGGTCAGCACGATCGGCCGACTGGTCTATCCCAACTACGACGACCTGATCGCGCTCGCGGCAGCCGCCGCGGTCACCGAACGCATCCGGCTCACGACCGGGGTTTTGCTCGCGCCGCTGTACACGAACACGGCGCTGCTCGCCAAGCAGGCGGCATCGCTCGACAGGCTCTCCGGCGGCCGTTTCGTTCTCGGCATTGGCCTCGGCGGGCGCGACGACGATTTCGCGGCGAGCGGGCTCAGCACTGCGGGCCGGGGACAGCGTCTCGAGAGGCAGCTTGACGAGATGAAACGGATCTGGGGTGGCGAAGAACATGGTTACGCGGGCGCGATCGGCCCGAAGCCGGCGCGGCCCGGCGGCCCCGAGCTGATCCTCGGCGCCGCTGCTGAGGCTGGGTTCCGCAGGGCGGCCCGCGTTGCCGACGGCTGGATCATGGGTGGCGGGACACCCGAAATGTTTGCCCATGGTGCCGCGGCTGTCGAGCAGGCATGGCAAGATGCGGGCCGCTCCGACAAACCGCGCAAGCTTGCGCTGGCCTACTTCGGGCTCGGCAGCAATGCGCGGCAGAGCGCGGGCTCATACATCAAGGACTACTACGGCTGGCTCGGCGAATTCGCAGAGCAGATCGCGGCGGGTGCGGCGGTGAGCCCGGAAATGATCAAGGGCTACGTTGCCGCCTTCAAGGACAGCGGCTGCGATGAACTGATCTTCGTCCCGGCTACGTCGCAGATCGATCAAATCAGCCTCCTCGCGGACGCAGTCATGTAGCGCGAATTGGCAAGCAGCGCTGCTGGGGGCGTCACCGGGAGACGGCCCGGGATGGATAACACAACCGCGTCGGACGGTTACGGTAGGTGAGGCCAGCAGCCGTGTGGTCATGATCACTGATGTGCCGCGAACGGGTGCCGCGACGCGCTCGACCCGCGCACGGTGGTTCGCGAACACGCCCCAGCCGCAACGCGCCGCTGCTACCCGACCCCTCAGGTAGCGTCCGCTGAATCTTTACCGGAGGACTGAAGAGTCAACCGGAAGCGCCAGGCGTTGCGGGGACCATGCGTTGGTCATGAACGCCCGTGCCGGTCTGTGTGCGAGCGGCATCCGCCTGGTGAACGCGCGCAGTTCTTCGCCAGGCACGGGGTCGGCGCTGGTGAGGCTGCCAGGCAGGGAAGCGGCTGCGGAGGTGGCCGGTGATCACGCCGACACCGGCACGTGAGCGTGCGCCCAGGCCCCACGGGAACCGGGACATGACCGCCCACCGTCAACAGGGAGGCGCTCAGGATGCGTACAGCTTACGCCGAGCGCTCTGTGAGCTTACGCCGAACATTTCCTAAGGCCTGACCCGCATGATCGTCGTCAGGTGCGCGAGCAGGTGACTGGCCGCCGCGCAGAACACGGGTGTCAAGGATACAGATGCGCCGACGTGAAGGATGTGCGATCAGGAAGCGCGGGCGACGCACGCGCACGGCATGGATCGCAAGCACTGCTGCTCTCATCGTCGCGGTCCTGGCAGCAATGTGGGTGATGGCGCCCGCCGCGCCAGCGGTCGTGACGCCGTCCACGCTGACAATGCCGTCGGCTGGCGTAACCCCCGCCGTCGGCGCGTTGTTCTCGACGGACGGCGGCCAGCTGGGCACGCACTTTTGCACCGCGAGCGTCGTTGACAGCACAGCCGGGGACCTCCTCGTCACGGCCGCCCACTGCCTGAACAGCTACCGGGCCACCAGCCCGGGCCTCGTGTTCGTGCCCGGCTACGACAACGGTACTGCCCCCTACCAGGCCTGGACGGTCACCCGCATCTTCGTCGACCCGGCGTGGGCATCTGCTGCTGATCCCGACGACGACGTGGCCTTCCTCGTCGTCGCGCAGCCAGGCAGCCACACCCGGATCGAAAACGTCACGGGTGCCGAGCACCTGGGCATCGGCCAGCCGGCCACCGGCACCGTGCGCGTGGTCGGCTACCCGGACACCCAAGATCAGCCGATCAGCTGCCAGAACCGCACCCGCGCGTTTGGCCCGGGCCAGATGGAGTTCGACTGCGACAACTACACCGACGGCACCAGCGGCGGTCCCTTCCTGGCCGGCGTGGACCCCGCCACCGGCGAGGAAACGGTGATCGGCGTCATCGGCGGATACCAGCAGGGCGGAGATTCACCCGACGTGTCGTACTCCGCCAGGTTCGGCCCGCAGGTGCAATCCTTGTACGAGACCGCGATATCCGGGAGCTAACTGCGCTATCCCACCAGAGCTAACTCCGGTGTCCGTGCACGCGAGGTCCTTGGGCTTCACCTGTACAGCGCCCGCGCCGGCGGGCTCTGGCGGCACGAACGCGATGTCTGACGGTGACAGGGTGTTTGCCGGCGCGGCTGGATGGTAGGCCGGAAATGTCGGGACGAGTTCCGGGAGGTGATGACCATGGCTCCGGCCGTGATGCAGGCGCTGCGTGCTTATGATCACGGCGGCGTCGCTGGCCTGCGCTACGAGGAGATGGCCGTGCCGTCGCCAGGAATCGGTGACGTACTGGTTGAGGTAGCCGCCGCCAGCTTCACGCCCACCGAGCTGGAGTGGCCCTCCACCTGGGTGGACCGGGCTGGCAGGGACCGCACGCCCATCGTCCCGGGACACGAGGTCTCTGGCAAGGTTATGGCGCTGGGTTATGGCACGACTGGCCTGGCGGCTGGGGATCAGGTCTTCGGCTTGACCGACTGGTACCGGGATGGCACCGCGGCGGGGTACGTTTCGGTCGAGGCGCGGAACCTGGCTCACCGGCCCGCCTCGATTTCCGGCACCGAAGCTGCTGCCGTTCCAATGGGTGGTCTCACTTCCTGGCAGGCGCTGTTTGTCCACGGCGGCCTCAATTGCGGGCAGACCGTGATTGTCAATGGTGCGGGCGGAGGCGTGGGTACCATGGCGGTCCAGCTCGCCCGGCACGCCAATGCCCGGGTGATCGGGATGGGCCGGGCCGGAACGCGTGATCTGGTGCTGGACCTGGGTGCCCATGAGTTCGTCGAGACGCACGGCGGTGAGATCGACGAGAAGATCAACGACGCGGACGTCGTGTTCGACCTCGTCGGCGGTGAGCTGCTGAAACGGTGCTCGTCGATGGTCCGCCGCGGTGGGATCGTGGTCTCGGTGGTGGAATCACCCGACCGCAATGGTATGGATGAGGACATCCGTTCCCGGTTCTTCGTGGTCGAGCCGGACCGGGCACAGCTCATGAGGCTGGCCCGGCTCATTGACGATGGCCAGCTCCGCCCAGTCGTCGGGCAGACAGCGGATCTGCAGGCCGGCCAGAGCTTGTTTGCGGCGAAACAGGGCGGCGGTGTGCCGGGCAAGGTCGTCCTGTGTCCGCGCCGCTAAGTCGCAGGCGACAAGAGGGCCGGCCCCTTGAAGCCCATGCACGGCCAGCGGAGAGTCAGCCTTCCGCGGTTGCGGTCGGGATGTTGGCGCGCTGCCCGCGGCCGAGGCGGCCGATGGCGCTGGCGCCAAGATCGTCGAGAAGCGCGGCGGCGTCGCGGTAAACCTCGACAGCGCCAGCGCCGCGCAGCTGCTCTGCGGCGATCCCGCCAGACAGGAGGCCGATGCACGGGACACCTGCCCGCCGCGCCGCGATCACATCCCAGACCGTATCCCCGACCATAACGGCGCGCGCCCGGTCGGTGCCTGACTCGCCCAGCGCCCGCTTGATGATATCCGGGTCGGGCTTGGGCCGCTCGAAATCGCCCGAGCTGACCACGGTGCCGACGGCGGCGCCGGCCCCGAGCGCGTCTAGCATCAGGCCTATTTCGCCGCCTTTGGCGCTGGTGGCGAGCACCACGTTCAGCCCGAGCTGGGCAGTCGCCGCGACCAATTCCGCTGCCCTGGGCAGCGGGCGCATCCGGCCGAGATATGGGGCGAAGTGGCGGCTATGCGCGTCCCGCACAGAAGGATCGGACCAGCCCAGTATCTGCTCGACAAGCTCGGCGGCGCTCATCCCGATGGCCCGGTGAATGTCGGCGCAGCAGACATCATGCCCGCGCTCATGGAATGCCTCCCACCAGGCGGCGACACGCAGGTAACTGGTGTCCAGCAGGGTGCCGTCCACGTCGAAGATGACGCCGCGGCGACGCTGTTCATGCATCGGTGGCCACCCAGCCGGTGACCCGCTCCGGGGCGCGCACGCGGAGCTCTTCGCACCGATCCGCCGGACGTCGGGCCCGGCAGCTGAGCTCATCCAGCCGACCTGTCGCTGTGGCTGTCCCTATCATGATCCCTCCACGCCGGACGCTGACTGTATCCCATTTGTGCCACCTGAGCAGGGGACTATACATCGAAGGGGAATGTCCGCAGCCGGCTGGCCGAAGACTTCCCGGGTGAGCGTGCCGTCACCCAGCCGGGATGCTGCTGGCTGACGCCGCGGCGTCGGGTGCCCCAAGGACCCGAGGCGTCGTCCCGTTGTTGTAGGAGAATGCCCGGCGTACGATCACGGTGCCGCCATTGGTCTGTGGCGCCGCCAGCCGGACATGGGCAGCGGCGGGGATGACCAGGTTGCCGTGCGCGTCGCGGCTGCCGAGGTCCAGTTGGCCGAACTCGCCCGAGGCGCCGAGCGGGGCACCGTCGAGCTTCCTTCGCCCGATCACCTGTTCCTGGAGGCCAGGAGCCAGCCGGTCCCAATGTTCCAGGGTGATCCGGATCCGCCGGTAGACGAGGTAGCTGCCGCCGCGCATCCAGGCCGGGCCCTCGGGCCCGGCCTGCAGCGTGGCGTCCAGGTCGGCCGGGGGCGGCCGTTGGAGTTCATCGTGCCGTCCTTGAACCCCATCAGGTTGCGCGGCGTCCCGGCCTCATCGCCGGGCGAGAAGCCGAGCTGGGCCCACCGCAGTACCGCCGCATCGGGCGCGACACGGGCGATGCTGCGCACGGCGTGGAATGCGACCTGCGGGTCATCGGCGCACGCCTGCAGGAAGAGGTCGCCGCCGCCGTCGCCGACGGCCACCGCCGGCGAACTGCGGCAGCTCGATTGTACTGCTGATCGGCGGATGCGCCCGCCTGGCTGCCGGTCAGCCCGGCCGGCTGCCGCGAACCCGAGCCGCAAGCAGCCACCAGCACGCCAGCCACCAGCACCCCAGCCGCGCCACCAGCCCCGATCTCACGGCCATCGCCCGAGACCACCTGCCTGACAACGCGAGTACGCCCATCCAAGAACTCCTCGACGGGTTATCATGCAGCCATCGCCACGCGGTTAGATTAGGTAAGCCTCACCTAAATTAGCTCAGCCGACCGTGGCTAACCAGCTAACTTAGGTGAGCCTCACCTAACTTGAGTGCCACCCGGGACAGCGGCAAGTGCTGTGTCCCGGCCGGCACACTGCAGCCCGGTGTCGGCGTATTCTGCGACGTGCAGTGCCAGGTACAGGCATATTGTGCGGCAGGAGTCCGGGTGGTCAGGCGGTGGCGCGGTTAGGGCGTGTCCCGCCCTAGCGGCCCCGGACAGCCGCCCAATCGGAGCGCCGGGCGTCCCTACCGGTTGGGCGTGCGCAGTTTGAACTGGGCGCCCGCCGGATCCGCCGCCGTTGCGAGCCGGCCATAGGGAGTGTCCAGCGCGTCCATCACGACCGAGCCGCCAAGGGCCTTCACCTTGGCCAGGGTTGCGTCGGCGTCGTCGACCTCCCAGTAGATGGACCAGTGAGCCGGCACGCCCTCGGGTAGCCATGCTGTGGCATCCATGATCCCGGCCAGATCGCCCTCGCCACGGGGGTCGCGCATGGTCGTGTAACGGAACTCGTCGCTATCGCCTGCAACGCCCGTGTTCCAGCGGAACACCGTGCGGTAAAAGGCAACCGCGGCCGCATAGTCCCGGGTGTGCAGCTCGAACCAGCCCGGGGCGCCGTGCTCGTTCAATACGGTGAACCCCGGGAAGCTCCCGGGCTGCCAGGCGCCGAGGTCAGCACCGGTCGGATCGATGAGCACTGCCTGAATGCCGAGGTCGGCAACGGGCATCGGAGCGCTGATGATCTGGGCCCCCTCGGCTTCCGCCGTCTCGACGGTCTTGCTGATGTCATCGGTGGTCAGGTAGACCTTCCACGTGTTGCTGGCGGGCATGTCGCCCATGTCACCACCCATCCCGCCGGCGATGGCAATCCCGTTGCGGGTGAACATGAAGTATCCGCCGAATTCCGGGCTGGGCTCCTGGGCCTCCCACCCAAAGATTTCGCCGTAGAACTTGCGGCTGCCTTCGACATCGGAGGTCCACAGGTCGGCCCAGCACGGCGATCCGATGGGGGCGCTGTCACGAGTTGGCATAGTTACTCCTTTTCTTCTCCGTACATGGTCCGACGGATCCGGGGCGTAGAAATCATCTATCTGCCGACAATTTTCTGATGGTAGCGAGCATGGCGGGGCACGCGGTGCCCGCCGGTCTTCGCGGGGACGCGCGGATGGCACGCCCGATCCCGGTGATCTTTCCTGGTGAGACAACTCCGGCGCTCGCGCGGTCCAGTCGGCGCCGTGCTTGTCGATGGCGTCGGGCAGGTCCGCGGCGCCCGAGATGGCGAGGCTCAGGCCGCGCGCCGACTTGAACAGTCGCGAATTACGGAGTTGGTTGTCGAGGCTGGAGCGCACAACGGGTGCCACCCGGGCCGTGATTACGGCTCGAGTCCATCCTCATCGCCTGTATGCGCAACAGGGTCGGAGCGTTCGCGCCCGGCATCGGGGCCGACGGCGGCCGAATCGCCGTCGGCCGCCACCTCCTCCTCCTGTGGGTCCATGCCGCGAGCCCGGGCCTGCCGCATGGCAAGCCGCACGCTCCTGCGCATGGGAGTGAACAGGGCAACCAATCGTGACACCATCACGACGAGGAAGATCTGGCCAGCAAGCGCCTCCAGCACCGCCATGGTCCTCGGAAGCCCGTGCGCCGGTGACAGGTCACCGTAGCCGACCGTGGTCATGGTGATGAAACTGAAGTAGATGAAGTCGGGCGGCCCATGTTCGCCCGGTTGGGCGAAGTAGGATGTGCCTGACACGAGCTGGACGGCGATGTCGGCACACGTGAACACGAGCCCGATCAGCACGTATACGCAAATCGACCCCAGCAACGTGTCAAGCGTCACGCGGGTGTGCCGGATGATCCTCGACACGACGGCGATCGGGCTCGCCAGCACAAGAAGCGACAGGATGGCGAACAGGACGCCCCTGCCGCGGTCGCTTGGTTCGATAGCTACCACGATCGCGACGGCCGCGGCGACGGCCACGGCGAGCTGTACCGCTCGGAGCATCGGACCGCGCACCAGCGACGTGCGGAAAGCGAGCGGCGCGGTCAAGCCGACGCACAACGTTGTGACAACCGGCGCCCACGCGCCCGGCAACCCGACCGAAAAGATCACATAGTCGACAACGAGGAGCGTGAGCAGCAGCCCATAACTGTCCGCTGCCAGCACCTCGGCTCGCAGCAGGCGGGTGGCACCATGGAATCCTCTGTATGCGGGATGCCCGCGATCCCGTCTCCCGGGATCGCTGTTCCTGGACGTCACGCTGGATACGATACTTTCGAACGCGGGCACAAGACGTTGCGGTGCAATCGCCGTGGATACCGGGCTCTTTTCAACTCGCTCCCCTACCACGCCGCAGGGGACATACTGGCGGCCAGACGCGCGAACACCAGACGCGCGAACAGGCGATCGCCGAAGGCGGCACTCAGCCGTGGCTCCCGTGCTCGATCACCTTGTACTCGCCCCTGGCGTAACCCTCGCGCAGGCGCGTCTTGGCGAACTTGCCGACGCTGGTCTTGGGCACCTCGGCGATGAACGACCAGCGCTCGGGCAGCTGCCAGTGCGCCACCTTGGACGACAGGAAGTCCCGGAGCCCGGCCGGTCCCGCCGACGCGCCCTCGTGCAGCACGACGGCCGCGAGCGGGCGCTCGCCCCACTTGTCGTCTGGGACGCCGATGACGGCGGCCTCGACCACGTCCGGATGGGCCATCAGCGCGTTCTCCAGTGCCACAGACGAGATCCACTCACCGCCGGATTTGATCACATCCTTGGCCCGGTCGGTGAGCGTGATATAGCCGAGCCGGTCGATCGTGCCGACGTCACCGGTCCGGAACCAGCCGTCGCCGAACTTGTCCGGGTCCGCTCCACCGTAGTAGGAACCGGTGACCCAAGGGCCGCGAACCTCTATTTCGCCGACCGCCATCCCGTCGTTGGGGAGCGCCTGCCCGCCGTCCCCGGCCAGCCGAGCGTCGAGCTGCGAGACCAGCCTGCCCTGCGAGTCGCGGTACCGCCACGCCTCCGCTTCCGAGATCCCCGGCGGCGGGTGCGCCACGCTGCCAAGTGGCGAGGTTTCCGTCATCCCCCAGCCTTGGACGATCCGCACCCCGAACTCGGTCTCGAACGCCTCCATCAGCGCGTGCGGCACGGCGGAACCACCGCACAAGACCATCCGAAGCGACGACAGGTCACCCCCATTGACCCGCAGGTACCGCAGCAGCTCGTTCCAGATCGTCGGGACCGCGCCGGCCAGCGTGGGCCGCTCGCTGGCGATCAGCCGGGCCAGCGGCTCCGGCTGCAGGAACCGGTCCGGCATGACCAGGTCCGCGCCCGCCATCACCGCCGCATACGCCAGGCCCCACGCGTTGGCGTGGAACATCGGCACCACCGGCAGCACCCGGTCCTGCGCCGACACGCCGCACACGTTCCCCGTGCACACGCCCATCGCGTGCAGGTACACCGAGCGGTGGCTGTACACCACCCCCTTCGGATTGCCGGTCGTGCCGCTCGTGTAGCACATCGCCGCCGCCTCGTTCTCATCGAGAACAGGCCAGCCAAACGACTCCGGTTCCGCCGCCAGCAGGTCCTCGTAGGTGTGCACCTGGCGGCCCGCACCGACGAGCTGCCCCTCGGCCGCGGCAGCCGGTTGGCCTGATGGGCCAGTCACGATCACGTGGGCGACGGTCCGCATCTGCGGCAGCACCGTAGCCAGCGGCGCCACCAGGCTGGCGTCAACAATGATCACATGGTCGGCGGCGTGGTTGGCGATGAAGGCCAGCTGGTCGACGGCCAGGCGGATGTTCAGCGTGTGCAGCACCGCGCCCATCGACGGCACCGCCAGATAGGCCTCCAGGTGCTCCGCGTTGTTCCACATGAACGTCGCGACCCGCTGGTCGCCGTCGACGCCCAGCCGGCGCAGGGCGTTCGCGAGCTGCGCCGCCCGCCGCCCGGCCGCCGCGTATGACCGGCCGCGCGAGCCCTCTTCCATGCAGGTCGTCACCATGGCGTCCGGGAAAATCGTTGTCCCGTACCGCATGATGGCGGAAACGGTCAGCGGAACATCCATCATCGTGCTGCGCAACGCTCATACCTCCCGGCAGAAAGTGCGCAAACGGGCCCTCCGGGAGGATCTCACGCGGCGGACGGCAGGTCACTCGGCCAGCGCAGGAAATGCTCGTCTCACACTGCCTTGACGGCGCGCGCCCTACGCCGGTCATTGCCTGAGAACCTGCCTATGGGTCTCCGGGCGAAGCCGGGAGGCTGGCAGACAAACGGTGGCCGACTGCTACCGGTACCGGAAGCCGTCGAGAAAGCGGCGGAAGAGGCCACCCTCACGAGGCAGGGGCGGGGCGGGCGGCGGCGCTACTGGACGTTGGCGGGCGACCGGCCGCCTGTAGTCGGTCCGCGCGATGGCGTCGATGACCTGCTCGTCGTCAAAGTCTTCGGATCCTTCGATCTCGGGCACATAGCCGACGAGCATTCCGTCCTGCATCACCTGGGCCTCGAGGCCAGCCGCACCGTCGGTGTCCCACTCCGCTTCGCGGCCGTCGTGCAGCGACACGCGCACCCCGAACTGATCCACGCCGACCTTCGCCAGGTGTCCGTCGATGCCGCGGTCGCGCAGCGCATCGACGACCCGCCGGGCCCGATTCTCGTCCATCCTGCTAAAGCTAGCGCCGAATGGGCCGGGACGGGCGCTGGTCGGCGGGCGCCCATTTCCGGCTCTGGCGCGCGGCGCGCCAGGTGGGCAGGTCGCACACGGCGCTGTCGAATTGCCGCTAGTGAGCACAACAACCTGCACCGGGTGATGCGCCGCGAGCCGTCCCCGCAGGAGACTAGAAGAGAAGAGACGGCCCTCGTCGGTCACGGTCAACGGACCTTTACCTGGCGGGGGGCCTTTGCAGACCAGTCGGCACATCGGACGAGGGGACAACACATGGCGATAGGACCGGTACAGCTTCTGGTGCTGGGGTTCAACCATCCCAACTTCCACGGTGAGGTGATCGCAGAACTCGAACGCCTGCGCGAAAGCGACACGGTGCGGGTCATCGACTCACTGGTCGTCTACAAGGACGCGGAGGGCGAGCTGGAGGTCGAGCACCTCAGCAACCTGTCCGAGCAGGAGGCCATCGAACTCGGCTCCAAGATCGGCGCACTGATCGGCCTGGGTATCGCGGGCGAAGAGGGGATGGAGGTCGGCGCGGCCGAGGGCGCGCAGGAGGCCGCGGACGAGGGTATCGATCTGCTCGGCGGGGTAGATGAGTGGGATGTGCTCGAAGACATCCCGAACGACTCCGCGGCGGCGCTGATCCTGCTCGAGCACCACTGGGCGGTGCCGCTTCGCGACGCGATCGCGCGGGCGGGCGGCTTCCGCCTCGGTGACGGGTTCATCAGCCCGCTCGACCTCGTCGAGATCGGGCTGATGTCGGCCGAAGAAGCGAAGGAACTGCACGAGATGGAGACGGCCGCGGCCGCCAAGTCATGACGTTTCGCCACAACGAACTGGAGGCAGGAAGATGATGGGATCACGCAGAGTCGCACGGCGTACCTCGCGGCGCACCGCGCGGCGCGTATCCCGCAGGTAGGGCTCAGCACCACCTAAGCAGCGGTGCCTCCAGTCGGCATGCGCGGGCTGAACGTGCAGGAGGTACCAGCCCCCTGGCCGCGCCGGCGCAGCCCGGCCAGGGGGCTGGCCGAGGATCAGTTGCGGCACGCGTGGTGACCGCCACGGCCGCGGTCGCCTGCGAGTTCGTCGTCGTGGCGGAGGGTGGCGGCCTCGTCGCCGTCTGGGGCACTAGGGCGTAGCGTCGTCTCCGGGACCGTGCGCCGACGCCCCGGCGGCCGCCGCGCCGCCTGAGCGCGCTGCCACCGGCCCTGGCTGCACCGCATGGCGGCGACCGGCGCCCGGCACCAGAGGTGCGTTGCAGGCCCGCAGCTCGTGCCCGTGAGCCGTTTCCGAGCATTTTCCCGCACGGCTGCGCCCGGCGCGCCACCCGCGCAGCCGTTCGGGATCAATCTCGTGCACCTGCGATACCAGCGTGCAAGGGATTCACCTGGGTGAATGTTGGCGATGGGCGATGCCCGCCTGGCGATCAGCACGTCACACTCAAAGCCGGCACGCAGGCAGCTGCCCGTGACGACCAGGCGCGGCAGGCCCGCGCAGTCGGCACGGGCCGGCAACAGACGTTACGACCGATAGGAGTCAGATCATGGCCATAGGAGAGAACCCGGTGCTTGACGCGCTGGCCGACATCAACGCAGTGTCATTGGAACGGACCGAGCTGAACCCGGCGTCGCTCATTCTCGTCCGGCTCGCGGCCCTCATCGCGGTGGATGCCCCGCCCGCGTCGTACCTGCTTCACATCGGACCCGCCATCGAGTCCGGCGTGACCCTCGAGCAGGCCCAGGACGTCCTCGTCGCGGTGGCGCCGATCGTGGGCACGCCACGGACAGCCTCGGCGACCGCGAAGATCGCCGAGGCGCTTGGCCTGGCGCTCGACCTGGCGGAGGCGGCGGAGGACGGCTGACCCGGAGCCTGGCGCGGGGCCGGGCCCACCTGGGCTTCGCGCGGTGGGCCCGGTCCAGCCGGCGTCGGCGATCCCGGTCTTTGCCACGGTGACCTAGGCTGGTCAAATGGACCATATTGTGCTCCTCGCAGGGGTTGCCGCCCTCCTCATGATCGCGGCGGTAGGCACGGCCGCCTGGTGGCTGGCACGCGCGGCGCGGCGGCTGTCGCGCCGCCTGCTGGGGCCGGGCATCGCCGCTGTCCGCAACCGGGACGCGGTTGCCGCTCGCGGCCGGGATGGGCTTGCTGCCCGCCGCCGGATCCCCGGGGTCGCAACCGGCCGATCGGGACTCCAGGCGCACGAGCTAGGGTTGCGCGCGGCGGCGGCCCGGCCGCGGGCGAACCCCGCGTGGTGGTCGGCCCAGCACGAGCGGCGCTCGCTGCGGCGGTCGGTCGCGGCCGCTGAGCGGACGGTCGCGGCCGCGGTGGCCGCTGACGCGCCTGTCGGCGAACTGCCGGCGCTGTGCGGCGAACTGCGGCGCGTGCACGGCGATGTCGACCGCCAGCTAATGCTGGCCGCGTTGCACGGCGAGCCACCCGGCGGGCAGGCACGGGCGCAAGCCGCCAAGGCGCGGGCGAGTGCGCGGCAGATCCGGTCGATGGCTGCGCGCGCCCATGCCGAGACCAGCATGCCGACGGCGGACGAGCTTGCCGCACGGGTGGACAGCGAGGCGTTGGCGCTCACGGCCGGGCTTTCCAGCTTGCGCGAATCGCGCACCGCCCGCTGACGGAGCAACCGGCTCCCTGCCCGGCGAAAATATCCAGAGACCCTCACCGCTGTGGTCTATTCGAGGTGTCCGCCGGCGGTCGAGCGCCGAATCTTGACATTCGCCGGTGGTTGGCGTCGAGGCGCCCAGGAGCCAGTCACCGCCGCAGCAATGCTGCGGTCACCGCGCGGTGTGCCTCGCGGCGGCCGTTCCGGATCGGCCGTGGCCGCTCATGATCCCTGAGCATATTAACTTTCCCGTGCTATTTGCGGGTGGGTTTACACAGTTGCGGATCATCGAGGCGGGACGCCGGCCAACGTGAGGCAGGACCCGGCTAGGTCGCCGGTAGAGTTGCTGCTGCAACTTGACTGATGCATTTGACTGATGCCGGCCGATGCATCTGACTGGGTGAGGCTGCCGGGCAGGAAAATCGATCCATGGCGTCCGCAGTGTTCGGAGAACCGCTGCGCAAGCAGCTCGCCTGCACGATGCCCGTGCAGCCCGCCGGTCTGCACCGGGCCGCGTCCGCATGGTTCGCGAGGGCGACGAGCAGGTTGAAACCGATATCGGCCAGCTCGCCGGCATGGCTTCGCTGCTGACCGGGTATGCCCTGCTGATGGCCCGGCGCGGCGCCTGCTGAGCGGAATGAACGGAGCGGACCCGGCTCGACGAGGCGCTGCGGCTTTTCGCCGGTGCCCCTCGCACCGTCGGCGCGATTCGGATGAACGGCCCCGTGCTGGACGCGCGTCGTGTCGGCCGGGTGCGATTCCCCTGGGTGAAACGTACTCACGGGGCAGGCTGGATCAGGCTTTGGCATGCTTCGGTGGGAGGGATCGGCACGGGAGAGCGACCATGGAGGCGGCGGGATGACGATTTGCCCGGTTCAGCTGACTGCGCCCGGGTTCAAGGACCCTGGGGAGCGCGGGCCCGGCCTGGCCCTGGTGGGCCCGGTCATCGTGGCGTGGCGGTCCCGGTGGTGACATTCCGGTGAACCCGCGGTGGCTTGCTCGTTTGTCGTTTGTGCTGATGCTCGCGGCGGCGGCGGTCCTGGTTGGCTTCGCGGGGTTGCGCAGCCTGGCGCTGGTCGCGGTGGGAGTGTGCGCGGTCGCCGCGGTGGTGGCGGGGGCGTACTGGTTTGTGTCGAACCGGGGGGTGGCACGATGGCTCGCGGTAGCGCTGGTACTTGCCGCCCCGATCGTGGTCATCGTGCTGTATGCGCTGTCGAACCTGCTGTGGGTGGCGGTGCTCGCTGTCGCGCTCGCGGCGGGGGCCCTCGCGGCTGCCCGGGCGGCGATGGGCGCCAGCGCGGAGACCTCGGCCATGCCGGTCTACCCGGCCGCGCCGCCGGAACGCGCGTTCGTGGTGATGAACCCGAGGTCGGGTGGCGGTAAGGTCACCAAGTTCGGGCTGAAAGACAAGGCCGAGGCGCTGGGCGCCGAGGTGGCGCTGCTGGAGGGCCCCGGGATGGTGGACGTGGCGGCGCTGGCCCGGCGGGCCGTCGCCGACGGCGCTGACCTGCTCGGCGTGGCCGGCGGCGACGGGACCCAGGCTTTGGTGGCTGGCATCGCAGCCGAGCACGATCTGCCCTTCCTGGTGATCAGCGCCGGGACCCGCAACCATTTCGCGCTGGACCTCGGCCTGGACCGCGAGGACCCGGCCAGCTGCCTCGACGCGCTCACCGACGGTGTCGAACTGCGGATCGACCTCGGCGTCATCGGCGGCCGCACGTTCGTGAACAACGCCTCTTTCGGCGCCTACGCCGAGGTGGTGCGGAGCCCCGCCTACCGCGACGACAAGCGGGGCACCACCCTGCAGCTGCTGCCCGACCTGCTCAAAGGCCACGGCGGCAGCCAGCTGACCGCGCGCGCCGGCAGCGTTACCATCAAAGCACCGCAGGCGCTGCTGGTCTCCAATAACCCGTACGAGACGACCGATATCGTCGGCCTCGGCCGGCGGGCACGGCTGGACACCGGGACCCTCGGCATCGCCGCGGTCACCGTGGACAGCGCCCGCCAAGCGGTCCGCCTGATCCGCGGCGGCAACGACCACGGGCTGACCCTGCTCACCGCCGCCAAGGTCGTCGTCGAATCCGGCCAGCCCGAGATCCCCGTCGGCATCGACGGCGAGACCGTCCTGATGCCGACCCCGGTAACCTGCACCATCCGGCCCCGGGTACTCAAAGTACGGGTGCCGAAGAACCGCCCCGGCATTCGCTCGCCCCAGCCCTCCCTCAACTGGCTCACGCTCCGCCGCCTGGCCTCCTTCCGCCGTGACCCCGATCCTGGACATCACAACGCCGGAGCGACCGCCGGGTCTGAAGTGACCGCCGGGCCTGAAATGGCTGCCGCGCCTGAAGTGACACATGTCCGCGACGACCGGAGCTGACCGTGACTGATGTCGGGGGTGGCAACAGGCTCGGTGGTGGTGGCGGGCCCGGCGGTGGCGGCGCGCCCGGCGGGCCCGGCGGTGGCGGCGCGCCCGGCGGTGGCGGCGCGCCGACGGCGGCCGAGGGCCAGGGTCCCGCGCCCGAAGAACAGGCCGGGCCGGGGCCGCCCCGCACCGAGGTGACGCGGTCGAGCGCCGGGCGGGAGAATAATGCGCCGCGGCAGCGGCACCGGTCGAGCTGGCGGGCGCCGGTCGCGGCGCTGCTGATCGTGGTGGGGTGCATCCTGGCGCCCGTCTCGGTGCTGGCGGTGTGGACGGCGAGCCAGGTGGCCGACACCAACCGGTATGTGGCCAACGTGGCGCCACTGATCGACGATCCGGCGATCCAGCGCGCGCTGACCGACAAGATCACCACCGAGATCGTGACCGAGATCGACGTACCCGCCCTGACCAACCAGGCGGTGGCCGCGCTCAATCAGCGGGGCCTGCCTCGGGCCGCCTCGCTGCTGCAGGGTTTTTCCGGGTCGCTTGCCAGCGGGGTCGAGGGCTTTGTGCACGGCCAGATCGCCAAGATCATCACCGGCCCGCGGATGTCAGCGGCGTGGACGCAGGCGAACCGGCTGGCCCACCAGCAAATCGTCAAGGCCCTGTCCGGCCACGGCCCGAGCAGCGTCAGCGTGCAGAACGGCCAGGTCACCCTCGACCTGGCGCCGTTGATCACGGTCGCCAAGCAGGATCTGGCCGCCCGGGGGCTGACGGCGGCGAGCAAGATCCCGGTCGTGCACAAGACGTTCCCGCTGTTCCCGTCGAAGGACCTGGTGAAGGCGCAGGCCGCCTACCGGCTGATCAACGGCCTGGAGATCGTGTTGCCGGTTCTGACGCTGCTGCTGCTCGGGCTGGCCGTCTGGATCGCCCGGGGGCACCGGCGGGCGCTGATCGGCGCGGCGCTCGGCTTTTCCGGGTCCATGCTGGTGCTGGGCGCGGGGCTGCTTATCGCCCGCGGGATTTACCTGAACAGCGTGCCGGCCGGCGTAATGCCGGCCGACGCGGCGGCCGCCGCCTTCGACATCCTGGTGCGATTCATCAGGACGGCGCTGCGCACCCTGCTCGTGGTGGGCCTGGTGGTGGCGGCGGGCGCGTTCCTGACCGGGCCGTCGGTGACTGCGGTGCGGGTCCGCTCGTGGTTGTCCTCCGGCCTGGGCTGGATCCGCCACAGCGGCGAATCCGCCGGCCTGCGGACGGGCCCGGTGGGCCGGTGGACCTACGCCCACCGGCGCGCGCTGCGTATCGCCGCGGTAGCGCTGGCCGCAATTGTCTTCGTGTTCTGGGGCCACCCGACCGTCCTGGTCGTGGTGCTGATCGTCGTCCTGCTGGTGGTGGTACTCGGCCTCATCGAGCTGATCGGCAGGCCCCCTGTGCCGGGCGAGCCCGATCCCCCGCCGGAGGAGGACACGAGAGCGAGGGTAGGCTCGACCCAAGGGAAGTGAGATTGAAATGACGGTCGATAGCGGATCCGCGCGGGATGCCCAGCTGGCGCCGGGCGCCACTATCTCGCGCGGCCCGGGCGCGCAAGCGCGCCCGGCGGGCCCCGCGAGCCGCCAGAACGTGATCAAGTTCGTGGGACTGGCCGCGGTGGCGCGTCTTCCGTGGGACCGCCGCTTCCAGGTACAGGTGATCACGCTCGCGATCGGGCTGGCCGCAGCGGCAAGAATCGCGCGGGAAGGCCAGACAACCTCGTTCGCCCGGATAGCTGCCTGGGACAAGCAGCGGAATCTGCGGGCTCTGCTCAAAAAACCCAAGGCCGCACTGAAGGCTCCGGCACGCCAGAAGGCTGGCTAACCAAGGCTGGGTAAACAAGCTGGGTAAACGAGGCATCTCCCGCTCCGTGCGCGAGGCCGCTCGCGATGGTTCCTGGCGCACGCTGCGAGCCCTGGTTACCACGAACTCCGCAGCTATGGCGTCGCCCACCGCGAGAACACGGCCAGACTCCATACAAGTTGACGACATACGAGTTGACGCCGGCTGTGCGGCACGCGGGGTGTATCCGGTGCGGCGTCGCACCGCCGCCTGCTTCCCATCGTTTGTTACTGAATGGTAGCTGGACAATCGCCCCGGGTCGCAGGGACCAACGGCCCCTTCCGGCCGGCGATGCGGCAACGAGAGTCCGTAGGTGAGGTGTGAGAGTAATGGCAGAAGTCGCTTTAACCACGGGCCGGCCAAGAAGTCAGCCGGTGCCGGCACCCGCACCGGCACCTTGACAATGACGTTGACAATAGACGCTCGGTCCGAATCCGCGGGCCAAGCCGCGATGAGCCGGGCGTTCGCCCGCGAAGCGGCGGGCAAGGCGGCTTTCGATGAACGGCGCCGGGTGGCCGACGCCGGCTCTGACAACGGCGCTTCCCCGGCGACGCCTCCAGCCCAGCCCTGGTCCTGGCGCGGTGATGGCCACGCCGGCAGGTCCGGTAGCCAGGCATGGAGCACGTCGCCGACGCGATCTGCGGGCGCGCCAACGCTGCAACCCGGAAGGATTGACCCGTGATGAGCGTGCACCAGCCGACCCCGAACCAGCCCGGACAGGGGCGGTCGCAGCCCGTCGCCATTGTTGGCGTCGGCGCGATCATGCCGGAGGCGCCGACCGCGGCGGTCTTCTGGCAGAACATCACGTCCGGCCGCTACTCGGTGACCGACGTGCCGAAGGACCGCTGGGACCCGGACCGTTACTACGACCCGGACCCGCGCGCGCCCGACAAAACCTACTCGCGCATCGGTGCCTGGGTGAGCGAATTCGCCTGGGATCCGTTCGGGTGGCGGCTGCCGGTGCCACCAAAGGTCGGCGAGCAGATGGACGACGGCCAGAAATGGGCGGTCTCGGCGGCTCGCGAGGCCCTGGTCGACGCCGGCTGGCCGGGATGGAAGGTCGACCCGCAGCGGGTCGCCGTCATCATCGGGAACGCCGTCGGCGGCGAGAAGCACTACGCGACCAACATGCGTATCCAGCTGCCCGACTTCATCCATGAGCTGGAGGGTGCCGCCGCGTTCAGCGCGCTGCCCGCTGAGACACGGCGGGCGATCCTCGAGCAGACGTCCAGGTCCTACCTGAGCCAGTTCCTGGAGATCACTGAGGACACCATGCCCGGTGAGCTCGCGAACATTATCGCGGGCCGGATCGCGAACCTGTTCAACTTCCGCGGGCCGAGCTTCACCACCGACGCCGCCTGCGCCTCGGGGCTCGCCGGGCTCACTGCGGCGGCCCGGGGCCTGGTCAATGGCGAGTACGACGCCGCGATCACTGGTGGCGTGGACGGCAACATGGGCGTCAGCGCGTTCGTGAAGTTCTGCAAGATCGGGGCGCTGTCCGCGACGGGCACCCGCCCGTTCGACGCCGCAGCGGACGGCTTCGTCATGGGTGAGGGCGCGGCGCTGTTTGTGCTCAAGCGCCTCTCCGACGCCGAGCGCGACGGGGACAGCATATACGCGGTCCTGCTCGGCATCGGCGGATCAAGTGACGGCAAGGGCAAGGGGATCACCGCGCCGAACCCGACCGGGCAGAAACTGGCGGTCGAGCGCGCGTTGCGCAATGCGGGTACATCACCCGACACGGTGTCGTGCATCGAAGCGCACGGTACCTCGACCCGCGTCGGCGACGCCTCCGAGCTGGAGAGCATGACCGCGATCTTCACCGACGCCGCCGCCCCGGGAACGATCGCGCTCGGCTCGGTCAAGTCGAACATAGGCCACCTGAAGGCCGCCGCGGGTCCCGCAGGCCTGTTCAAGATGACCATGGCCTTGCACAACAAGGTGCTCCCGCCGAGCCTCAACTACCGCGACCCCAACCCCACCGTTGACTGGCCGGCCTCGCCGTTCCGCGTGAACACCGAACTGCGCGACTGGCCGGTACCGCCCTGCGGTGTGCGGCGCGGCGGCGTGAGCGCGTTCGGCTTCGGCGGCACGAACTTCCACGCCGTCGTCGAGGAGTACATCCCCGGCAGGTACGACGGCCACCAGCGCACGGCGCACCCCGGCGCTGATCCCGCAACGGTCACCGGAACCTAGGAGCCAGTCACCTCGGCGGCACCGGTCAAACCAGAGCCCAGCGCGACGTGCCGCCGGTGCCGCCCGCCGCCGGAGAAGCGGCCCCGCCGCGCCCGGTGTGATCTTCACTGCTGACTACATATGCGGCACCCCGCGGCAGCAGGTGATCGTCAAGGGAATCACGGCCGTCCTCACCCACGTCGGGTGAAGACGGCACCCACTGCTGCCCGCCAGCATTGAAAATCAGCCGGCCCGTTCGTTCTCCGGAAGAGGTTGGCGCCTGGCGGCAGTGCTTCCCGGGCTGGGCCGAAGGGGAGTGGCCTCGATCAAGGGAGATGCTGACTGTGCCGTTGCATGAGCGTGACACCGTCCGTGAGCAGATGGAAGACTGCGTGTTCGCCGGGCGTGACCTGACCAGGCCGGTGCCGAAATACTTGTTCCCCCGGGGCGAGACGCTGCCGCGGACCGCGTTCCAGGTGGTGTCGGACGAGCTGATGCTCGACGGCAACGCCCGCCAGAACCTGGCCACGTTCTGCCAGACCTGGGCCGAGCCCGAGCTGCTTGCCCTGATGGCGCTGTCGGTCGACAAGAACATGATCGACAAGGACGAGTACCCGCAGACCGCGGAGATCGAGCGGCGCTGCGTGCACATGCTGGCCGACCTGTGGCACGCGCCGGAGGCGGCCAACACCGTGGGCGCTTCGGCGATTGGTTCCTCGGAGGCGTGCATGCTGGCGGGGATGGCGGCCAAGTGGCGGTGGCGCGCCGGGCGGCGGGCGGCGGGCAAGCCGGCCGACCGGCCGAACATGGTGTGCGGCCCGGTGCAGGTGGTGTGGCACAAGTTCGCCCGCTACTGGGACATCGAGATGCGCGAGGTCCCGATGTCGCCTGGCCGCTACGCGATGGATCCGGCCTCGATGCTGGAGCGGGTGGACGAGAACACGATCATGGTGATGCCGACCTTCGGCGTCACCTACACCGGCGCTTACGAGCCCGTGGCGGCCATGTCGGAGGCGCTCGACCGGCTGCAGGCCGACACCGGCCTTGACATCGGCATTCACGTGGATGGGGCCAGCGGCGCGTTCCTCGCCCCATTCTGCGCGCCGGACGTGGTTTTCGACTTCCGGCTGCCGCGGGTCAAGTCGATCAGCACCTCGGGGCACAAGTTCGGGCTGGCCCCGCTCGGCGTCGGCTGGGTCATCTGGCGGGACCGCGCCGAGCTTCCCGATGATCTGGTCTTCCACGTCAACTACCTGGGCGGCGACATGCCGGTCTTCCAGATCAACTTCTCCCGCCCGGCCGGGCAGATCATCGCCCAGTACTACAACTTCCTGCGGCTGGGCTTCGAGGGCTACCAGCGCGTCCACCAGGCGTCCTATCAGATCGGCCAGTACCTCGCCGCCGAGATCGTCAAGCTGGGCCCATTCGAGCTGCTGTGTGACAGCAACCCGGCCACCGGGATCCCGACGGTGACCTGGCGGATCCGGCACGGCGCCGACCCCGGCTACACCCTGTTCGACCTGGCCGACCGGCTGCGCACCCGCGGCTGGCAGGTGCCTGCCTACACCCTCACCGGAACCGCCGCCGACATCGCCGTGCAGCGCATCCTGGTCCGCCTGGGCGTCAGCCGCGACATGGCCTCGCTGCTCCTGGACGACTTCCGCGACGCGGTGGCCCACTTCGGCAAGCATCCGGTCACCGTGCCCATGTCGAAACAGGAGTCGAGCGGCTTCAACCACCTGTAGCGCACGGCTCCGCTCGTGGCGCGGCATGGGTGCACCCAACCAGCCCTCTTGGGCCACGAGGACCGCAGCTGGCTCCGGGGATATCTTTCTGTCGTTGGATTTCACCTGGGTGAACTTGGGTCATGGGCGATGCAGATGCCAGGGAGCGGAGGGACGCGATGTGCCGGTTGTTTGGGCTGACCGCTGGGGCCACGCCGGTCACGGCGACGTTCTGGCTGCTCGACGCGCCTGACTCGCTGGAGGTGCAGAGCCGTCGCAATGCCGACGGGAGCGGAATCGGGTTCTTCACTCCGTCGCGGGCACCCGTTCTGGATAAGCAGCCAGAGCCGGCGTACAGCGATGAGGCGTTCATCCACGAGGCCAAGCAGGCAGAGTCCGCGACGTTCGTCGCCCACGTGCGCTTTGCGACCGCGGGCCCGCGGACGGTGCAGAACACCCACCCGTTCGCCATGCAGGGCCGCATCATGGCGCACAACGGGGGGTTCGGTGAGGTAGAGCGCCTGGACGAGCAACTGGGTCGCTACGGACGCATGGTGCTCGGTGACACCGACTCCGAGCGGTACTTCGCGCTGATCACCCAGCAGATCGACTCGCACGACGGTGATGTCGGAGCGGGCATCGCGGCCGCAGCCCGCCGGATCGGCGCCCGCCTGCCGGTCGCGTCGCTGAACGCCATCGTCGCCACGCCAGGCGAATTGTGGGCGCTGCGCTATCCCGGCCTGGATACCCTGTACCTCATCGAGCGGCCGGCCGGTGCGAGCGTCCCGGGCGCCGCGGCGGTCCCGAGTGCGGGCACCGGTACTGTCGGCCTGCACCTCCGCAGCACGACGTCCTCGGTGCACGCACCCGCGCTGCATTCGACCGCATCCGTCGTTGTCGCTTCCGAACAGCTGGACGGGGAAAGCGGCTGGCGAATGCTGACGTCAGGTGAACTCGTGCACGTCCGTCCCGACCTGACAATCGAGACCACCGTAGCAATCCCGGAACCACCGGCCCGCCTGCTGCCGGTGTAGAAACCAACCACGCCGCAGCCGCTGCCGCGTGGCGGGATTGGCAGTCGCAGAGCGGGTCGGCGGCAGAGCTACCGGGCCTGAACTTATCCAGGCAGGCTCTGTGACAGGTTTACGTCTGGGACGAACGGCCGGAGGTAAGCGACATGGCCAAGAAGAAGAAGGACGAGCACAAGCAGCACCACGCGGAGGTCCAGCCGCCGACGACCGCAGCGCCACAGGAGGCCGCAGCGCGGCAGGAGGCCGCAGCGCGGCAGGAGGCCGCAGCGCGGCAGGAGGCCGCAGCCGGTCCGCCGCCGAAGATGAAGCGCGGCGAGTACGAGCGGGAGATGAGAGTGCTGCACGGCGAGCTCGTCGCCATGCAGGAGTGGGTCAAGGCGTCGGGAGCCAAGATCTGCATCGTGTTCGAGGGCCGGGACACCGCCGGGAAGGGCGGCACGATCAAGCGGATCACCGAGCGGGTCAGCCCGCGGGTGTTCCGGGTCGTTGCCCTGCCCGCCCCGACCGAGCGGGAGAAGTCGCAGATGTACATACAGCGCTACCTGCCGCACTTCCCGGCCGGCGGCGAAGTCGTGATCTTCGACCGCAGCTGGTACAACCGGGCGGGCGTCGAGCCCGTGATGGGCTTTTGCACGCCGGAGGAGACCGAGCGGTTCCTCGAGCTGGTGCCGAGGGTCGAGAAGGCCATGGCCGATGCGGGGATCCTGCTGCTGAAGTACTGGCTCGAGGTCAGCCCCGGCGAGCAGACCCGGCGGCTGGAAAGCCGCATCAACGACCCGCGGAAGATCTGGAAGCTATCGGACATGGACCTGAAGTCCTACAGCCGCTGGTACGACTACTCCAGGGCCCGGGACGCGATGTTCGCCGCCACCGACACCGCGTGGGCGCCCTGGTACATCGCGCACACCGACGACAAGAAACGCGGCCGCCTCAACATCATCAGCCACCTGCTCAGCCAGGTCCCCTACAAGCCGCTCGCCCCCCGCGACATCACACTGCCCAAGCGGCAAGCCGCCCACGGCTACACGGAGCCGCACCTTCCGTTGCGGCACATCCCGACGCCGTTCTAGACAGACAGCTATCCCTCCACCAAGGCTTTTCCATGCGCCGCGAGCGCCCAGATCACGAAGATGTCGAGCGTGATGACGATGAGCGCTTCATGGCGATGACAGGCAGTAAAGACGACCCGGATGGCTAGGTCCTGCGCACTCGTCCCGGAGCCAGCCCCGTGACTCATGACCTCGTCCTTGCCCCGCGCCCTCACGGCGTTCGGGTCAGGCCGTTTCGGTCGGGTCAGGCCGTACCGGAAGGGATACTTTCATCCCTGCAGAGGTGACGAGGAATCCGCCACCGCCGAACGACTCCTGATCTTATAGCGCCCGTCAGATATGCGGTCCAACGCCGCAGCGACCATGGCTGCCGTGCCACCCCCGAGGATGGAGCCGGCTACCACATCGCCTGGATAGTGCACGCCGGTGTGAACCCGCGAGTACGCGACCCCGCCCGCGAGCAGCCGGATGGGCACGGCCAGCCCCGGCAGGTGCCGACCGACGCCGTAGGCGAACGCGAAAGCGGACGCGGCGTGCCCGGATGGAAACGAGGTGGATTCGGGCATCCGTACATGGCGCACCGGGAACACCTCGGATCCGGCGCGATCCGGACGCGCGCGCTCGGCGAGGGGCTTCACGCCCAGATTGATGGCCGCCGAGGTCACGCCGATCGAGATCACGCCCTCGAGTGCTGCCCTACGTCCGCGCCTGCCGCCGACCAGGGCGATCGCGGCGGCAATGCCAAGCCAGAGGCGCGAGTTGTTCGCGGCGTCCGAGAGACGCCGGACCGGTCCGTCCAGTTCCGCGGTCGGAGTGCGGGCGACCGTCTCGTAGACGGCCCGATCCACGGCCCCCAGCTCCCGCAACGCCTCGGACCAGCCAGACGCCGCCCCCCGCCGAGCCTCGACTCGCCGCGCGAGCGCGTCACCGACGGTCTCCTGTGGCTTGCATTCCGGCTGTGACATGCGAGGATTCTAGGCTGTCGATCGTGTTCCTGGGTATGCCCGGGTACGGTTGGCGCGGGTCCGCCAGAGGGTCGAAGATCGTCATATATAGCAGGCGGCTAGGGTACGTGTTTTGTGAGGGATTCGCGGCGTTCACTGATCAGGTTGCCCACCGCAAAGGCCGGTGCGGCACTAATGACGGTGCTCATCGCCTGCGCCGCGGCCGCGTGCTCGTCGCCGCCCATGTCCGGGTCGCAAGGAACGCCGGCAACGGCGCACCCGGCCACGGCCCCCGCCGTGGCCAGGCCAGCTCAACCGGCCGCACCGGTCAACGTCTACGCGCACATCCGCCCTGGCATGATCAACCCGAAGTGGCGCGGTGACCCGGTCAGGGTCTACGTGCCGAACAGCTTGAGCAATACCGTAACTGTGATCAACCCGCAGACATACAAAGTCATCGGTGAATTCCCAGTGGGCGCGCAGCCGAACCACGTGACACCGTCCTGGGATGGTTCGGTGTTGTACGTCAACGACACCGACGGCAACTCACTCGTCCCAATCAGCCCGAGGACCGGCAAACCCGGCGCGCCGGTGGAGGTCACGAACCCGTACAACCTGTACTTCACCCCGGACGGGAGATACGCGCTCGTGGTGGCCGAGACGCTCGGTCGCATCGACTTCCGCGACCCGCACACGATGCGGCTTCGCTACTCGATGCGGGTGCCCTGTTCCGGCGTCAACCATCTGGATTTCACCGCGGACGGCCGCTCCGCCGTGGCCAGCTGTGAGTTCAGTGCCCAACTGCTGTACATCAACGTGGCCGGGCAAAAGGTGGTCGCGACGATGCCGACGGGGATCCCCACCAACATGATGCGGATCCCTGGCGGCAGTATGCCCCAGGATGTGCGGCTGTCCCCGGACGGAAAGATTTTCTACGTCGCCGACATGATCGCAAACGGTGTGTGGCTGATCGACGCCAGCCACTTCCGCAAGATCGGTTTCATCCACACCGGGCTCGGCGCGCACGGCTTGCTGGTCAGCCGTGACGCCAGGTACGTCTTCGTGTCGAACCGGAACGAGGGCTCCGTCTCGGTGATCGCCACGGCCACGGAAAATGAGGTACGCAAGTGGTGGATCCCCGGCGGTGGATCCCCCGACATGGGCGGCATCACGCCCGACGGGAACGTCATGTGGTGGGGCGGCCGGTATAACGGGGTGGTCTATGCCATGTCCACCACCAACGGCCGCCTGATCGCGAAGATCCGGGTTGGGGCTGGACCCCACGGGCTGTGTGTCTTCCCGCAGCCGGGCCGGTACTCGCTGGGCCACACCGGCAACTTCCGCTGATCTCAGCCCGGGCTGGACCCGCTCGGGGCGCGCTGACTTCACCGCGGCCCAGCGGTCACGCGCGGTCATGTGGACAGCAGGTCGGTCAGGGTAACCGGGCGCAGCCTCCGCCTGGCCAAGCCATGCAAGATCGCGGGCAGGGCGGTCACGGTGCCGGGATGCCCGAGATGCAAGCTTATGATCGACCCCCGTCGCACCGGGCCGAGCACCGCGGCCACGACCGCGTCCGGTCCAGGATCGGTGTAGTCGAGCGAGTCCACGTCGTAGGATACGCAGGCCGGGTAGCCGGCCTTACGGGCCGCGCGCTCGATCAGCGGTGTCGCGAACCGCGTTTGCGACGGCCGGAACCAGCGGCCGATCGACCCGGTCAGGGCGCGCAGCCGCAGCGCGCAGCCGGCGATCTCGGCGTAGGCGCCCGAGGCGTCCATGGCCGCGATATCCAGGTGATGCAGCGTGTGATTGCCGAGGTCGTGGCCGCCACCCAGGATGCGGCTAGCCATCTGCGGGTATTGCTCGAGCCACGTCCCGACGGCGAGCACGGTGACGCGCGCTCCCGCCCGCTCCGCCTCGGTGAGCAGCGCGTCGGCCGTCGATACCGGCCCCTGACCATGGAAGGTGAGCGCCACCCGGGCACGGCTCCGTGACCCGTGCACGACCTGGCCGCGCTGCAACTGGGTGCCGCCGGGCGGGCTCACCGCCGGTGACGGTGCGGCAGATGTTGATCCCGAACGGCTGCCGCTGCTTGGCGCGCTGCGCGGTCGCGTGCTCCTGCACCCAGTCAGGCCGACCCCGGTGGCGACGGCACCGCCGAGGAGCAAGAACTCCCGCCGCTCCATGGACACGCCCAGCAGAGTACTCAACCTCGGCTGTGATCACGGCGCCGACCGTGAGTGCCGGGCGCGCGGCTCGCCGGACTCCGCGCTCAGGTGCACTCCGCTGTCCACGCGTGCGGTCCAGTCGCGCCAGTGGGCCCTTACCGATGTCAGCGGCCTCCCGACACGTCACCGGCGCTTCCAGCCGCGAACGGAGTCGTTGGGCAGCGCGGTCGGGTCAGTCCGCGGAGTGATCGTCACCCGGGTATTTTGATGCGCCCGCGGTGACGTCCAGGGCGTACAGGCGCTCCGCCTCGATCCGGGCATAGACCGGCCCCGAGTCCACAAACGCTTCCCAGTTCGGTCCATACTTCGGTGTGTAGACCTCGAGGAGGGTGGCTCGCAAGCCCTCCGGGCCCGACCGGCTGACATCCGCCGGCACCGCGCTGCCGTGCACGATCACCGCCCAGTCCTCGGACAGGAGGTGGGTCGCGCTCACCGCCGGGTTGCGCCGGATTTGGCGCCAGCGGACAGCGTCCGGATCGGTGCCAAAGTAGAAGCTGCCGCGGTGGAAGACGCCGTCGACCGGGCCCGTGAGAGGCCGCCCGGCGGAGCTGACCGTCGCAAGCACGAGCAGGCACATCCCTTGCAGCCGCTTCACTAGATCAGCGGCCGTGATCCGGCGTTCCTCGCTATGAATGCTGCGCAAATGTGCGCCAGCCGCATGGTAACTGCGATCCAGGAGGGCTTGAACCCTCGCGACGTCCTCCGGACTCTCGTGCAATCCGACCTCCTCCGATGCGTGCCCAGCCGGTCACTCGCCACAGCCAAGCAAATGACGCACAAGAGCATCAAGCGCGGGTACCCGCACGTTGATAAGGACGCTCACCCGGGCCGGCCTCGCGCGCCTTTGCAGAAAAGCCGGAGAAAATTCTCGAGGGGCACGTCCGGGCTTTTTTTGACTTTTCCTGCCAGCTTGACTGGGGAGACCGCGGCTTCCGGAGACTTTATGCGTTACTAGAGGTACATAGAACCGGGCGTCGCCTCCCAGCACGCCGCGCCCCCGACCGGGCGCGAAGCGGGACGGCGTGCCGGACACGCCCTAGTCTTGCCTCATGCGCCGCCCAGTCCCGCGGACGATCTTCACGTCCTATGCGGTTGCCTGGCTTTACCTGGCCGGCTTCGTTCTCGTCAAGGCGATCTATACGCCACTGTCCCCGCATGACCAGGCGGCCCTCACCGGATGGGCAAGCACGGACGTGGATAACCTTCGCCATCATCCGATGGGCTCGCTGGTGGCCTCCGCGTTCGTTACCCAGACATTCACGACCGCCTGGCCCGCGCTGATCGCGCTGACCATGTTCGGCGCCAACCGGGTGCTCGGCAACTGGCGGACGGCGGTGGTGTGCGCGGCCGCGCAAGTGATTGGCACGCTCGTCAGTGAGGGAATCGTCGGCTACCGGGTATCGCGCGGGCTGCTTGCGGCGTCGGACAAATACATCATCGACGTCGGCCCCTCGTACGTGGTCGTGTCCGCGATCGTGGTGGCCGTGCTGTACGGCTCATGGCTGGCGCGAGCCGCCGCGGCGCTCGACCTCGCACTGCTTGTCTTCGTGGGTAACATCTTCGGCGGGCTCAGCCACCTGGACGTCCAGGGCGTCGGGCACGTGACCGCGATGACGGTCGCGGCTGCTGGCGGCAGCCTCCTGGTCTGGCAGCTGCGGAGGCGGCAGCACCGACCGCTACGCGAGGGCCCAGCCGTGACCCCCGCTGGTTAGCCGGGGCGACCGGGCCATCGGGGTTCTGGCAATGCCGCCCAGCTGGTCAGCGGGCTGGCGGCAGGCGGTCGCGACGCGAGCGCCGGCCGGCCAGTGCCGCGCCTGCCAGCACCCAGGCCAGTGCGGCCGCCGTCGCCGCGCTGATCGCGCCCTCGGGCCAGCCGCCCAGCCGGTCGGCGAGGGTCAATTTCGTGCGCAACGCCACCCGCGCGTCGAGTTCGGCGCGGCGCCAGGTCCCGCTGCGGGCGATCAGGGACCCGTCCGGCGAGATGATCGCGCTCTCTCCCGTCGTGGATGCGTACACCACGGCGCGGTCGCTCTCGATCGCCCGGATCCGCGCCATCGCCACCTGCTGCTCCGACTCACCCAGCTGGCCGTCCAGCTCGAAGTCCGCGTCATTGGACTGCACGGCGAGCAGGTTCGCCCCGGCGGTTACCTCCGACCTCACCAAGCCGTCGAACCCGACCTCGTAGCAGATCACGTCGCCGAGCCTGACCTTCCCGATGCCGAACACAACTGCCTTGTGGCCGGGGGTGAAGTCGGTCGGCTGCAGCGCGGTCAGCGACGTGAGGTGCGACAGCACACTACGGAAAGGAATGTACTCGCCGAACGGGACGAGCTGGCGCTTGACGTAGACGGCGACGGGGCCGCGGCGCGGCAGCCATAGTTGGCCCGCATTGCGCAGCGGGTTCTGCAGCACCGCGCCAACCAGCACCGGCCGGTCGACGGCGTCGACAGCGCTCTGGATTGTGGTGTAGGTGACCGGGTAAAGGCTGGCGTCCAGGTCGGTAGAGTTCTCCGGCCAGATCACCACGTCAGGCGCCGCCCGGGAGCCGGCCCTGACGCGGGCGGCCAGTTCGTCCGTGGCCTCGGTGTGATACCGCGTGACCGTAGTGGCGCGCCACAGGTCGGGCAGGTTCCGCGCGTGGGGGACATCCCCCTGAATGGCGGCGACGGTCGCGGTAGGGCCGCCGGAAATGCCCTGGTCCACTGGAACCAGGCGCCCGGCAAGCGCCAGCGCGGCAGCGCCGGCGAAGGCCAGCGCGGGCAGTGCGCAGCGGCGCAGTGCCGACGGCCGCTCCGGGTGGCGCGATGCCGACAGGCCGTCCGGGCCGCGGGATGCCGACAGGCGCTCCGGGCCGCGCGATGCCCACAGGGCGTCCGGGCCGCGGGATGCCGACGGCCGCTCCGGGCGGCGCGATGCCGACAGGCGCTCCGGGCGCCACGGTGTCATCGGCCGCTCCGTCCGGTGCACGGACCCGAGCAGCAGCCAGGCCAGGCAGGCACCGGCCAGGGCCAGCAGGAACGTCAGCAGCGGCACACCGCCGATTGAGGCCCAGCGCGCCGTCGGCGCACCGGCCTGGCTCATCGCCAGCCTGCCCCATGGAAAGGCGTAAGGCCACCGGTCCCGCACTGCCTCGGCGGCCACCCACCAGCCCGCCACCGCTACCGGCCAGGCCCGCAGCCGCAACAGCAGGCGCTGGCCCACGGTGAGCACGGCGAAAGCCCCCATTTCGGCGATCGCGAGGGCGGCCCAGACATACCAGGCGACGTTGACAAGCCAGTAAATCAGCGGAAGGAAAAATGCGGCGCCGAACACCAGCCCGACGACGAAACTTGCCCGCAGGCTCCTGCCCCACAGCGCCACGGTGAGCATCGCCGGCCCGGCGACAGCGAGCGGCCAGGCGCCGACGGGCGGGAAGGCGGCGGCCAGGGCAAGGCCGCCCGCCACCGCCACGGGCAGTGCCCAGGGCAGGGGCATGCCACCGCGGGCCGGACCTGGCCGTGGGCTGCCCGCCTGCTCCGCCACAGCCGCCGAGGCCAGGGCGGCAACGCCCCGGCCGGCGGCTCTACCGCCCGCCCGGCCACCTGCACCGGTCAGCCGCACCGCTCCTCCCGGTCACCGTTTCGGAATATGGTTTGGTCTTGCGAGCGTAACCGCGATCCGGGCACGCGCCGACACCGAAACCGGTGGGTTCGCTGCTCCCATAGCGAGGCCGGGCGCCGCGCAGCGGGCCACCCCGCACCGGATGCGAGGCGCGCGGATGGGACCTGCCCTTTTGCGGTCCGCGGGACGTGCTCAAAGTTGCCGTAGCTGGTAGATCTGAAGGGACGGATCATGGCTCGGCGGCGTCCCCCATTCGGACGAAAATGCCACAGAACGAGC
>Ga0335081_10000904_pt1 | contig 47547 bp, 39 predicted proteins | sample Lox_Sample_35_FD_206713 | JGI IMG/M metagenome (GOLD analysis project Ga0335081, IMG submission 206713) | Soil microbial communities from Loxahatchee National Wildlife Refuge, Florida, United States - Lox_Sample_3.5 | ecosystem: Environmental > Terrestrial > Soil > Wetlands | place: USA... | reverse complement strand
TACGGACGTACATGTCTTGCGGAATTCAACGACTGAACTGGTGCCCGTAACGGTCCTGCACGGTATCGGGACACAAGCGCCATTTGCCACTACGGCCATTTTGAATGCTGGCGACACGATCGATTTTGCCGTTGGCGTCGGACCCAGCGGCGTCCACAACAACGACAGCACCGGCCTGAAGGCTACCATTACGCCGATTGCTGCCATAACCCAAAACCCCGCGAACAGCCATTGGTATCAGGTTGTGGTGTCCACCGGGGGCTGGAGCCAAGCGAAGGCCGCAGCCGCTTCCATGACGTTCCAGGGCATGCCCGGCCACCTTGCCACGATTACTTCCTCCGCAGAGAATAGCTTTGCCTGCAGCCTCTTTTCTGCCGGCGGCTATCCTATCGGGCAGTACTGGATCGGGGGCTATCAGGATCATGCCGCACCCGATTACAGCGAACCCGCCGGTGGCTGGCGATGGGTGACGGGAGAGTCGTGGAACTTCACCTTTTGGAGTGCAAGTGAGCCTAATAATGATCAGGGGCTCGAAGATGATCTCCTCATGTACAGCACGGCTCCCTGCGCCTGGAATGACGGCAAAACGAACGACCTCAGCCAGCCAGGATTTCTTGTGGAGTACGAACCGGTAATCGCCGCCACCCCTCAAACGGCGGTCCTTGGAGGAGGCGGCTCGCCTCAAGAGCCATCACCAATGTCCACCGAGCCGGTCAATACGGCGACCGGCAACTACTACATGACACGGACGGATTTGGCCGTGCCGGGAAAAGGCATACCGTTTGTGTTTACGCGCTCCTACAACAGCGCAGATTCCTATAGCGGCCCCCTGGGCCTTGGCTGGACGCATTCTTTCAATCTCGTGCTCGTGCAAAACCCAGACGGTTCCATCGCCATTAAGCAGGGCGACGGAAGTGTCATCGGGTTTTCCGCAAGCGGCGGGAATTATTCCCCGAGCACTCCGGGAGTCTTTGACTCGTTGGTTAAGAACGGCGACGGCTCCTTTACCCTGACGCACAAGAACCAAACTCAGGTGACGTTCAACGGCGCAGGGCAGCTAACCGCCATCACCGACCGCAACGGCAACCGTCAGACCCTCAGCTACGACGCTTCAGGCAATCTGACCGGCATAACCGATACTTCCCTGCGTTCGTATACGCTAAGCTACGACTCAAGCAAGCACCTCACTGCTCTTGCCGATCCTAGCGGCCGGACCGTTCACTATGCCTATGATGCCTCAGGCCATCTGGCATCCGTCACCGATCCTGCAGGAGGGATAATCACATTTACTTACGACGGGGGCAGCCGTTTGGCATCAGCGACGGACCCACGGGCCAATGTTTTCTTGCAAAACAGCTATGATTCGCAGGGCCGGGTGATCGCCCAAACCAATGCCCGCAATTTCACCACCACGTTTGCCTACAACGCTCCGAGCGCCGGAATGACGACCATCACAGATCCCTTGGGTAACGTCACTCAGCAGGTCAGCGACAGTTCGTTCCGCTTCATCAAACAGATCGACGCCTTGGGTGGCGTGACATCCTATAGCTACGGAAGCAACAACCTGCGCCCCTCGGTTACCGACCCTTTGGGCCGCGTCCAGAGTTTTGCTTATGACGCAAACGGCAATTTGACCGGAGCCACAGATGCCAACGGCAAAACCACCCAGTTCTTTTATGATCCCAAGAACAACCTCACCAAAATCATCGACCGGCTGAACCGCACGACGCAGTTTGCGTACGACAGTAAAGGAAATCTGCTGTCCTTACTGGATGCAGCGGGCAACACCAGCTCCTTTACATACGACAGTTTCGGCCAGGCTTTGACTGCCAAGAACGCCAGGAGCTTTACCACCTCGTTCTCGTATGATGCGGCTGGCAACCTTGTCCAAGTTACCGATGCGCTTGGCGGCACCGTGCAATTGGCCTATGACACAGTCGGCCGGCTGCTCAGCGTCAAAAACCAGCTCGGCAACACCACCGTCCGCACCTATGATGCCGACAATCGCCTGCTGTCTATCAAAGACCCACTCGCTAACCTCACGCAATTCGCCTACGACAGTAACGGCAACATGACCCAACTGACGGACGCCAACGGCAAAATCACCAAATACGCCTATGATGCGACCAACAAGCTCATGCAGGTGACGGACGCTATTGGCGGAATCACACTCTACGCTTACAATGGCAACACGGATCTGGTGTCGGTCACCGACGCCAAAGGCCACACCACCAACTATGCTTACGATCCGCTGCGCCGGCTGAAGACGACCACTGATCCCCTCAGCCGCCAGAAGCAGTACGGCTACGACGCCGTAGGCAACATCACCAGCACGCTGGATGGTAATAACAAAATCAATAGTTTTGGTTATGACACCCTCAACCGTTTAGTATCCATGGCCTTGTCCGACGGCAAAAGCGTCGCTTACACCTACGACGCCCTGGGCAACCGCCTGAGTATGACGGACTGGCGCGGCAGCACGCACTACACAACCGACCTCCTTAATCGCGTCACGTCCGTGATCACGCCAGATGGCAAAACCGTGGGCTACAGCTACGATGCAATAGGAAATCGGACGACACTGTCCTATCCAAGCGGCAAGCCCGTGCAATATCAGTATGATGCCCTAAATCGGCTTCTGCAGGTTACAGACTGGAACAACAGTGTAGGAACCTACTCCTATGATGCGGCCGGCAATCTCACTAAGACCATGGTCACCACCACTGCCACCAATAACCAGTACCCGCCGACAGCCATCTATAGCTATGATGCGGCCAATCGGCTGACCAAAATCATCAACACGGCTAAGAAGCTAACGCTTTCCTCGTTCGGCTACGCTCTCGACAACGTTGGCAACAGGATCCAGGTCACGGATGTTAACAATGGTGTCACCAAATTTGGTTATGATGGACTATACCGTCTTACTTCCTGGACGAATCCTTCCAGCCAATTGACGCAGTATATTTATGATGCCGTCGGGAACCGCCTTTCGCTGGTTGCTCCTAGCGGCACGACGAATTACAGCTACGATGCAGCGGACCAACTCCTGACGGCCGGAAGCACAACGTTTGCTTATGACGGCAATGGCAATCAAATAACAAAAACCGCAGGGTCGAATGTCACGTCCTACGGCTGGGATGTATTGAATCGGCTCACGTCAGTTGTGGTTGGTAGCAACAACACGCAATATCGCTATGACGGGGATGGCAATCGAATTAGCCAGCAGATTCCGGCAGGCACGTACCAATATGTCAACGACTCCATCGCAGGGCTCCCTGTAGTACTTGATGAGAATGGACCTGATGGCATCATTGACTACACGTACGGACAGGGAATGATTGCCGCCTACGGCTCCGCCTTTCAGTCATTCTATCAAGTGGACGGGCTCGAGAGTGCTGCTGATGTTGTCAACCAAACTGGAACCGCTCAAGCCAGCTACACTTACGATCCGTGGGGGCAGGCTACGGCTACATTGGATGTATTGGGAACGAAGAACAAGTATAGATTTACGGGGGAGGCGCTGGATCCCGCTTCCGGTCTCGTCTATTTAAGAACACGATACTATGATTCCGGCATCGGACGATTTGTTACTCCGGATAAAAAGAGGTCATCTTTACACGGTACACGATATCAGTACGGATTAGCAAATCCCACCAGATACTTTGATCCGTCTGGCCTGGATGTTTGGGACTGGCTTGATGCTCATTTTTCGCACATAAAGGAAACTCAACAGAACTACCTACAACTCCAGCAGCGGATCGATGAATGCAATTCTCCAAATTCTGATCCCACCTGCAGTGATCCGGACTCGTTGAGTCAACGGCAGCAAAACGAATTTGAGCACTATAACAATAATGCCGGGCAAGCTACCATACAGGGATTTCAGGTTGCCTATCCCGCGACTCCTTCTTGGCTTGACCTTATAATCCATCCGATACAGACTCTAAAAGATGCATTTGGCGTAAAGACAGCGCTGGCTCCGACCATTGACAGTCCACCGTCACAGAATGCGGATGATCCAAATCAGGTTAAGGGTGCGGCCGTAACACTTGCACCGGTGCCTGAATACCAAAACCCAAATTTTCAGGTATTCCAACCGGTATCGAAGGTGCAGTGAAACAAGTAAAGGTGCAAGCGCGAGTCTGCAAAGGACACGCTATCGTCTGTATCCTTCCCGCCAACGTTTTTGGCCGATCCAAAGAAGTGCTAAGATCCATAGCCACCATAGGCCCAGTGGGATATGTACAACGAATTGAAACACAAGTGCAATTCGAAGAGGATTAGGCTTTGCGGTGATATAAGCCAATATGTCGAACAGTCCAGTGGCCGCTGTCCTCGATATGACTCCATAATTTCCGTCAGAAAGGGTTCTTGAAGTTACATTCTCCACCACGCTCAAGAACAATAGAAATGCCAATATCGGAATAGATTTTGATGGTTTCGAAAACATTGCTCAGTTTTTTGCAAAGAATGCGTGGCTAGCGTGGTTCGGATGCTGGACCTCTCCCTCAGCACGCCCGTTGAGGCAATATTTTGCCGTAGCCGGTAGTCGAAGTGCATCCTCAGTGCAGCCGCAGACTCTCCAGCAGCTAGGGAAAGGTGTGATCAGATTTGGCGTTTACGCTTCAGTTGAATGCTGCTCTGATTGTCGGACGGCTATTGCCGTGAAGCGCCCAGTGCTCCTGTCCGACAAGAACTGCAAATGCCATAACCGCTGCCGTTGCTTTGGATGAAGCCACAGTAGGAGTTTAGCTTATTGAGCTCGCTATTACTCAGCGGCGCTTTAGAGAACGCCGTCTCGGTGGTTCCATACCCGCCGCCTGGTGCGCCGTGCAAAGTAGTGCCCCACGCCTCTAGGCCAGGAACCAGTGGCGCCACGAACGTCCCGCCAGCTGTGAATCCTCCCGGCAAACTCCCGGCGTTGCAGGTGCCGGTGCCGACAGGCGCAGCCGTCGCCAGCAGCTCAATCGTGACCTCATTGACGCTCCCAGGCGTCAGGGTATTGCTGGTGAGGTCGTTCTTAACAGACAGGGATTTGAGGTGGTTCGGCGTCAACGGGCACGTGCAGCAGGCAATCATCTGCTGGTCGGCGGCAAAGACATAGACATTAGCGCAGATGTTTCCTACGGGTTCCGAGCCACTGACGCTCCCTGCGTTCGTTAAATCGATGCTTGAATCTCCGGCCGAGAGATTGGCCGCATAGCGGACAAGGTAGGCGTCCGCTGGTGTCTTAAGAATAGCAAGTCCATCGGCATTGTCAACACTCAGTCCGATAACAGTCACCGCACCTGTGATCGTGTTAATGGTGATCAGTTGGGTGTGGGCCGGATTGGAGCGGTCGGTTTCAAACCCGTAAAGCACGTCAGCGCTGTTGAAATCCATTGAATCAATCGCGCCGGCCGGAGTTGGAGTCAGAAACGCCACCAGAGTGTCGGTCCCGTTGCCTTTATTAAGGGTTCGGAGTGTAGGATGCCCGTAGGTGCTGGAGACGCCGTCTAAGGCGGCGAACAGCACTCCCGTAGAATTGGACGCCAGCCCGCCACCGCCAAAATCAGGACGCGTGCCGATACCGACCTTAGTTGCCACCCCTGTGGATAAAGAAACGGTATACAGCCAGTGATCACCCCCGCCGGCAGCCTGGAGGCCGTAGAGAATGCCAGTGGTCGGTTCAAAGGTGATGTCAGCCAGCGTGCTCGGCAGGCCAAAGCTGCCGATATCAGTAACAAGGCCGGTAGATGGGTCGATTTTGACCAGATGCCCGGAATTGATCGGCGAGGCGTTCGCCGTCGAGCCGTAGAGGTTCTGGGTACTAGGCTGAAAGGCCAAGCCGGTCACGCCGTAAGGATTCCCGCTTCCGTCCTGCAGCGGGCCGATTAAACTGGCAGCCCCGGTGTTCGGATTAATGAGGTAAAGGCTTCCGGCCACGCCGTTTGAGCCGGTGGCGCCAAAGTAATAATCCGCCCGGAGTTGGGCAGCGGAGAAAAACAAAGAGGCGGACACGAGGAGCCAAAAGCTGAACCACCGACGGCAATCGACAGACATGCGGCTCCTTTCCGGCAAGACGCCACTTCGAACCGTACCATCCCTCTTATACGTCCCACAATTCTGCAAATGGCCTAGCCAAAGGGCCTATTGTGTCAGCGCTAAGCCTGGCGGCTGAACCTATTGACCTGTCGAAGCACCTTCAGGGTTTAGTCCCATCTGCCGGGGGACCCTTGGACGTTGCTACTGACCGGAAAGGGGAACAACGGTGCCATCGGCGCAAGCGCAAAATAGGATATGGAGTGTGTCGAACGAAAATTGCGTGCCCTACTGCCGAAGCTCGGGTCGCAGGCCTCTAGCACGAACATCGTGTTTCATGCCCGGTTGGCCGCGAGTGAAGGCGACTGGAGTTGTTACCTCGCCGAAGGTTCCGACGAAGGGGGTAAGTTTACGGTTCGCGGATGGTTTCTCGGCGTAGTGGATGCGTGGCAAATCATTCCGCTTGAGAAAGTGCTGGACTCAATGCATCAGCAGGGTGTCACGGTCTTTGTTGATGAATGCTTCACACCGACTCCTTACGCCGACGTTCGATCTGTGGCGCTGCCGCGGATCGCATAGCGATTGGCGCGTAAGATATGGCAGGCTCGGCTTGCCATATCTTTGTTTTTGTTGCTCCGCGGGTGGCGCGACCTCCGCTGGGTGGACGTCACTAAGGTCGACACATTTCTCCGAGATACGTGAATCTGGCCCTGGATTTTCCAGTGCACATCGTTGGAGGGAAAGCCCCCCAAGTTGTTCCGCAAAGTTTCGCTCGCAGACGCCGCTAGGAGCTTGGCGGCCTCCGGATCATCTTTGGCCTCCGGGAGCAAATAAACGGTGGGATCCCGATGGAGATCTGCGAGCGTGAGGTCGGCACTCGTGGGGTCAACTGAGCGAAGCCATCCATGAAAGGCTGCTTGGAAGCACCACGACGGCCATTCGGTTCCAAGTCCGCATTTCCAATCTATAACGCAGCTTGCGCCGGGCGTCTCGTCCTTCGCGCTGAAGAGTGCCGAGTGGAACGAGCCCGTTCGCCAACTCGCGGTAGGCCCTCTGACATTCCTCCATTGTGGCCGAATGTCAGAGGGCCGGGTATCCCATCCAATCTGTTGAGGGGATGAACTTTGAAGGAATCTACAGCTACAAAATTATCTACAGTGGATTTTGCGGCCCCCGAAGAAGAGGCCGCATCTTTTTGATTTTATTGGTCGGGGCGGGGCGATTTGAACGCCCGACCCCCTGCGCCCAAGGCAGGTGCGCTACCAGGCTGCGCTACGCCCCGACATCTATAAATTGATTCTAGTCTATCCGGAGAGCTGCCACTAGCGAAGCTGGTGTATGCCGCGCCAGGCGGAGTTTCGCCATCCGGTCTCGGCGCATCGCGAGGATCTCAATAATTCCTCCGCTTCACATCGTCAGAACGACGCGGAATTGGGCCTTGCCGCTGATCATACGCGCGTACGCTTCCGCCGCTCGTTCCAGCGGATAGGCCTCAACCATCGGACGCACGCCTGTCAATTCGGCGAAGCGCAAGGTGTCCTCGGAATCGGCGGGTGTGCCCGCGGCCCAGCCTTGAATCGTCCGGCTTCCGGAAATGAGCTGCAAGGGGCTGACCTCAATGGGATCCGCTGTTACACCGATTCCCATGAGTTTGCCGTTCGGGCCCAAACCGTCGATCAGCTCGGACATCGCCTTGGAACTGGGGGCCGTCGCCAGAATTACTTGCGCGCCACCGAGCTTCTGCAGTGCCTCTGCCGCTTTAGTGGACTTGCTGTCGATGTACACGCTCGCCCCGAGCTTCTTAGCGAGAGCCGCATTCTCCGACCCGCGCCCAATCGCCGCCACCTTGTAACCGAACTTGTTCGCGAATTGGATTCCGAGGTGCCCCAGTCCGCCGATACCCAACACTGCCACCAGGTCGCCGGGCATGGCGCCGCTGTGGCGCAGGGCGTTGTAGGTGGTAATTCCGGCGCACAGCAGCGGCGCTGCTTCGGCCGCATCCAGGCTCTCCGGTATCGCCACCAACGCCTCGACCGGAGCCAGCATGTATCGCCCGTATCCCCCGTCATAACTGATACCCGGAATCTTCAGGTTCCGGCAATTGCGAAAGTCTCCGCGTCTGCACGAGGAGCACGTGCCATCCTGTCCGCCGTGCCAACCAACGCCGACGCGCTGCCCCTGCTTCCACTCGGCAACACCTTCGCCGAGCTCGTCGATGACGCCCGCGACTTCGTGACCCGGAACACGCGGATACTGAATCCCCGGCCACGCGCCTTGTTTCGTGAATTCGTCGCTGTGGCAGATACCGCATGCCTGCACCTGGATGCGTACCTGCCCGAATTTCGGTTGGGGAATCTCGCGGTTAACGATTTGGAAATCTGCTCCCGCGCTCGGAACCATCGCCACCTTCATCGGCGCTGCAACAGCTTTTGCACCTGGCATGATACCTCCTCTGAATAGCGCTCAAATTCTGCTCCGATTGCCGCATTCTCGCTCCATCCCTGGGGCTGCGCAATCGTGGTATGTAATTTACGGAACGCTCAGATTGGAGTGGGAGTTAGCTTGTTCACTGCTGCGGTTTAAACGTCGACTCGGCTCCAAAGCGCCGGTAGTTGCTGTATGCGATTCGTAACCGAATCCGTTGCGGGCCGGTGCGAAAGGGCAGGCTGTCGTCGGCGTAAGTGTAAATCGGAAACCAGTGCTTGCCGTCGACGGGTTTGCGGATGGTCGTAAAGTGCGGGAACAGGTTCTCTTCCTTGGTGCTCAGGATTTGCGGCACGGCCTGACCGTCCATCCTCACGATGTTGAAGCCTTTTTTATCCACCCACATCAGCCCGTCGAAGAATCGCTGGCCTTCGAGAATCTGACGCGGCTTCACCTCGAGCACCCAGCAGTCGACGTCATCCATATGCTCTTCGCCCTCGAAGCGCGTCTGGTAGTTCCACAACATGTCTTCGGTCAGCACCAGAGGCTGGATGTTGCGGATATCGCGGTAATCCTCTTCCGTCATCCGCAGATACTTCAGATTGAGCTGCGGCACACCGACTATTTCTTCGGTACGCTCGTGCTCGGGCGAAAAGATAACGTCGCGGACCTCTTTGTACTCGCCGCGCGCGGCGCCCCGGTCGTCTAGCTCCTGCACAGTCACCGTCTGCCGGTACATGTACTCGTTACGCTCCGCTTGGGTCTCGCTTTCGCGATGCGCCACCAGTTTCGCCAGGTTCGGCGGCTCGTCTTGCGCTTCGAGGGCCGCGCGCAGAGCGAATGCTAGAATGAGGCCGATGACCAAATCGCTCAGCAGCTTTCGGGCGGTTCTGCTGATCGGTTGGGTGGTTCTCGCGGCGGCGGGCGTGCTATATGCGCGGTTCCGAGACATTCCGGCCTGGGCGGCCGGTCCGGTGCTAGCCGCCTTCCTTGTGGAATATCCATTCTATCTGGTTCCCGCTTTCCCCGATCTGCGCAAGCGGCTGTCGGGGGTCATTCTGCCGCTGTATCTGGCGGCATCGGTGTTGCTGCCGTACCTGGTTTGCTACGTACCGAACGGCCTTTTTCTTTGGTCTGGCCTCGTCAAGCTGGCGGCGCTGGCACTGGCTCTCGGGCTTTGGTATCTGGTGTTGCCGGTAACGGTGTTCACCGACCTGGCATTCTTGATTCTGGTCGGGGCGCTCTTACTCGGCAGCTACTTCGACGGTATCTATCTCGACCCGTACCCCAAGTTGAAGATGGCGATCCTCGGGCGCCTGGCGCTGTTCCAGATCACGGTGCTGGTGCTCCTCGTCGAGCGCCGCGTCCAGAATACCGGTTACGGATTTGTGCCCAATTGGAAAGAGTGGCGCATCGGTGCAGTCCACTATTTGTATTTCCTTCCGGTGGCGGCGTGTCTCGCGCTGCCTATCGGCGCCGTGCGGTTCGCGCCGCCGGCCCCGCTTTGGAAAACCGCGGGCGTCTTCCTGGGATTCTTTTTTGTGGTGGCGCTGTTCGAAGAGTTCGTGTTCCGCGGTGTGCTGCAGCAGTGGCTGGAGCAGTGGAAGTGGAGCCGCGCCGCCTCGCTGTTGATTGCCTCGCTCGCGTTCGGGTGTGCGCATCTCTGGTTCACGGGCGGCGGCCGCAGATTTCCCAACTGGCGATGGGCCTTGCTCGCGGCGGTGCTGGGATGGTTCTGCGGCCGCGCGCGCAACCAGGCGGGCAGTATACGCGCGGGCGTCATCACGCATGCGCTGGTGGTTGCCACGTGGCGCGAGTTCTTCGTTTGACGCCCCGGCATTGTACAATCCTTGGTCTATGGCAAAACTTGGATTCTTAGGCCTTGGCCTGATGGGCTATCCCATGGCGCGCAACCTTTTGCGGGCCGGCCATCAGGTGGCACTCTGGTCGAACACTGAGGAGAAGGCGCGCAAGCTGGCGTCGGAGGAAAAAGGGAAGTTCTGCGAGACGCCCAAGCAGGTGGGCGAGAGCGCCGATTGTATCTTTTTGTGCGTCGGCACCACGGAGATGTCGCGCGAGGTGCTGCTCGGCGAAAATGGCGTGCTCGAAGGAGCGAAGCCGGGGACGGTCGTGGTGGACGCAAGCACCATCAGCCCGAGTGAGAGCCGCAAAATCGGCGAGGCACTCAAAGTCCGCGGCGTTGATTTTCTCGACGCCCCCTGCACCGGTTCCACTCCGGGTGCGGAAGGCGGCACCCTCACCTTCATGATTGGCGGCGAGCGGCGTGTATTCGACGCCGTCCAGCCCTATTTCGAGCCGATGGGCAAGCGTCTTTATTATTGCGGCGGCGCCGGCCTGGGTCTGCAAGCCAAGCTGAGTCAGAACCTGATCCTGTCGAATCTGTTGCTGGCGTTCAATGAGGGCATGGTGCTGGCTACCAAAGGCGGGATCGATCCGAAGCTGATGCTGGAGATTCTCGACAACAGCGCCGCGAAATCGGGCTTAATCAGCTTCAAGGCGCCTTACGTATTCCGCGGTGACTTCAAGGCTGCCTTCTCCGTCAAATGGATGTTCAAGGACATTGGGCTGATGCTCGATTCCGGAAAAGAGCTAGATGTACCATTGCTGCTGACCTCTTTGACCAGCCAGGTATTCCAATCGGCTGTAGCCGAAGGCTACGGGGAGCAGGATATCTGCTCTACAATCAAGGTGTTAGAAAATATCACAGGGGTTGAGGTGCGGTCTCAATAATAAAAATACAGATTTCTGTTGATTCCAAAAACGGAATCTACTAATATTGGAAGTAAGCCGGGGAGGCAACTCCCACCAAAGCGAGACTAACCTCTAAAAAAAGACCCCTGAAGCAATCCTCCCCGGCGCCCGAAAGGGTTTAGAGGCCTTCCAAAAAGAAGAGAACCCAGTGACAGGCAAGGTTTCGAGGAAGGGCGCGTGCGAGGATTGGCGCGTGTTAAGATGGCGATTACGCCCGCAACGGACGCCGGCACCGCATGAAGACGTTGACTGTTCTGGGTTCCACCGGGTCGATCGGCACCAGTACTCTGGACGTAATCCGGCGTAACCGTTCACAGTACGAGATCCACGCCCTGGTAGCCGGCCGTAATCTGGAAGCCTTAGTACCGCAAATCATCGAATTCCGCCCAAAAGTAGTTGTTGTTGCAACGTCTGACGGGGTCGCGCGTCTATCAACTAGGCTTACGCAAGCAGATTTTCCGAAATGCGAGTGGCCCGAGCTGCTCTGGGGAGATGCGGCTCGGGTCCACGCAGCCACAGCGCCTGAGGTCGATACGGTAGTTTCGGCGATCGTGGGCGTTGCCGGTTTGGAGGCGACGTACGAGGCGACCCGGAAGGGGAAACGCATCGCGCTTGCGAATAAGGAAGTCCTGGTCGCGGGTGGACAACTGGTAATGGACGCGGTGAAACGGCACGGCGCAGAGTTGTTGCCGGTCGACAGTGAGCACAATGGCGCGCACCAATGCCTGCGGGCGGGAAACCGCCAGAACGTGACGAAGCTCATCCTGACGGCTTCCGGCGGTCCGTTCCGCAATATGCCGGGCGAGGCTCTGGCGCACGTAACTCCCGAACAGGCATTGAATCACCCCACCTGGCGCATGGGAGACCGCATCACCATCGATTCGGCGACGCTGCTAAACAAAGGGTTTGAAGTGATCGAGGCCTGCTGGCTGTTCGATTTTTCTCCTTCCCAGGTGGAAGTGGTCGTGCATCCACAATCCACCGTGCACGCCATGATCGAATATGCCGATGGGAGTGTTCTGGCGCAAATCTGCGCCACCGACATGCGCATGCCTATCCAGTACGCGCTCACCTATCCGGAGCGGACCGATGCGCCGGTGCCCAAGATCGATTGGACCCAGGCGCGCAAGTGGGAGTTTCACGCGCCCGATCTCCAGCGGTTTCCGCTCCTGAAGCTGGCCTATCAATGCCAGGAGACCGGCGGCTCGGCGACTTGTATTCTGAACGCGGCGGACGAAGTGGCGGTGGAAGCGTTTCTCGAAAAGAAGATCGGTTTTTTGGCAATTTTCGAAATCGTGGATGAGACTCTGTCCCTGATTCCCGTTCGGCAGCCCCGGACGGTGGGCGAGATTCTCGAAATTGACGAAGGGGCCCGTCGGGTGGCGCGCGATTTGGTGGCGGCGCGAGCCGACCGAGGCGCGGTGACGGCTTAGGCGGATATGCAAGTTTTCGAAAACGTGATCTGGTGGCTGGTCCTGATCGGGGTCATGATTCTGATCCACGAGCTGGGACATTTTTGGGCAGCCCGTTACTTCGATGTCAAAGTAGAAACATTCAGCTTCGGTTTTGGGCCGCGTTTGTTCGGGTTTCGGCGCGGCGAGACGGAGTACAAGATTTCGCTGCTGTTGCTTGGCGGTTACGTGAAGATGACGGGGGAACAGCCGAGCGATGAGAACATCAGCGATCCGCGCAGCTTTCTGGCCAAGCCACGATGGCAGCGGGCGATCATCGCATTTGCCGGTCCCTTCATGAACATGGTGCTGGCGGTGGGCTTGCTCACAGGGCTGTTCATGGTCAAGTACCAGAAAATCGCCGATGAGGACATGCAGGCGGTGATCGGCCACGTGACGCCGAATTCGCCGGCCGCGAAGGCCGGAATTCAAGATGGCGACCGCATCGTGAAACTGGATGGCAAGAACAATCCGAACTGGGAAGACGTTGGGCTGAAGACGGTGACCGGCGCTTACCAGCCGATGTACCTCACCATCGAGCGCAACGGCAAGCGGTTCGACACCGTGGTCACTCCCGTTGCGAGCGATCGCACGGGCGGATCTGCGGGATGGGATGAGAAAGGCGAAGTGCAATTCGCTGCTATCGAACCCGGATATCCGGCCGAGAAGGCCGGGCTGAAAAAGGGCGATCAGCTCGTGTCTGTGGATGGGCAGCCGATTCACTCGGTCTCGAAATTTCAGGAGCTGACGCGGAATAGCGGCGGTAAAGAACTTCAAATCGAGATCCTGCGCAACGGAGAACGGCAGGACGTTACCGTAAAGCCCGTTTACGCCAAGCTGGATGGCCCGCCGCGGTGGATGATCGGTGTGGGACCGCAACAGAAGCTCAAGCTCATCACCACGCGGCTGTCGCTTCCCGACGCTCTGGATGAGTCGCTCCGACAGAATGCGAAGGACGCCGTGCTCTTCGGCCAGGTAATCCGCGGGATCGTGGAACGGCGCATGTCGCCGAAGACGATTGCGGGCCCAATCGGCATCGCACAGATTTCGGGGGAAGCCGCGCGTGAAGGCCCATCTGCCTTCGTGATGCTGATGGCCATGCTGAGCCTGCAGTTGGCGATTCTCAACCTGCTGCCGATTCCGATTCTGGACGGCGCAACCATCCTGATGCTCTTCGTCGAAATGATCATGCAGCGCGATCTCAGCCTGAACGTGAAAGACGCTGTGTTCAAGGCCGGGTTCGTTTTCATCATGTTGCTGCTGGCATTTGTGATCTATAACGACATTTCGCGCATTCTGCCGGCAGGGTAAGGCAATGCGTTGCAGGCCGGGAGGCCTGCGCTACCCGACAAGGTGTGCATCCGGCGGAACTCCTGCCGCATCTGGTAAGCTGATCCTTCGCATGCAATGTAGCTGCGTTCGTCAGACCGAGTTGCCTCAGACCTCCTCCCTGTTCGCGGATGTGCTGTATCAGCCGGAGCGTCCGGCCCGCTTTTACGGAAATCGCCACCATGATGTTGCCGCGGCGATCGCGGCTGCGCGCGAGATCGATTTTCCGGATGCCAGGCGCGCGTCCCTGGTGGCGGCTCTACGGGCGCACAATCCAGAGAGCGCATCGCTCGAAAGGCTCGCCAAGCCTGGAACCGTGGCGGTGGTTACGGGCCAGCAAGTGGGCCTGTTTTCGGGTCCGGCATACACGATCCACAAAGCGCTGACGGCGGTGAAGCTGGCCGAATCGCTGACGGCGAACGGTGTTCCCGCTGTCCCCATCTTCTGGGTCGCCACCGAAGACCACGATTTTGCAGAGGTGAACCACACCTGGGTCTTTGACGGCGAGCATCGTCCGCTGAAGCTCGAAATGCGGCGCAACGCAACGGCACAGCCGGTTGGGGACGTGACGCTGGCTGCGCCGCCCGTGCGCGAGCTGCGTGCCCACCTGCGCGGGCTTCCGCACGGCGAAGAGGTGGCTGACCTGGTGGAAGAGAGCTATCGGGCGGGCAGCACCATGGGCAAGGCCTTTGGCGAGCTGCTGCGCGCGCTCCTCAGGCAGTTCGACATTCTGCAAGTCAATCCGCTGCTTCCGGAGTTTCGGGAACTCATGGCGCCGTGCTTGCGCGCCGCGGTTGAGGCTGCGCCTGATCTCACTGCTCAATTGCTCGAGCGCAACCAAGAGTTGGCGGCCGCGGGTTACCATGCGCAGGTTCATGTCGAGCCGCACACCTCGCTGGTTTTCTTGCTCGAAAACGGAAAGCGCCAGGCGTTACGGCGTCACGATCATGAATATGTTTTGAACGGGCGCAAGTTCACCACCGGGGAGCTGATGGACCGTGCCGCATCGCTCTCGCCGAATGCGCTGCTGCGCCCGGTGGTGCAGGATTTCCTGCTGCCCACGGCGGCGTACGTAGGCGGGCCCTCCGAGATTGCCTATTTGGCGCAATCGGAGGTCATCTATCGCAGCCTTTTAAAGCGCATGCCCGCTCAATTTCCGCGCAACGGGTTCACGTTGCTCGACGAGCGCAGCCACAAATTGATGACTCGCTACGGGCTGGGATTAACCGACTTCTTCCATGGAGAGGATGCGCTGCGGCAACGGATTTCGGCGAAGATGGTTCCACCCAAGCTGAGCACCACACTGGTCGAAACAGCGGCGACCGTAGATGGCGCCATCGAGCAGCTGCGCCACGAAGTTGCCGCGTTCGATCCGACGCTGGCCAACGCACTCGATCGCAGCAGCCGAAAGATCCGGCACCAACTGGGAAAGATGGAGCGCAAGGTGGGCCGCGAGGCCCTACGCCGGGACGCGCGCGCAGGGCACGATGCCGCCTCGCTCTACGGGCTGATCTTTCCGGAGCGCCACCTGCAGGAACGCATCTATTCGATCCTGCCATTCTTAGCCAAGCACGGGCTCGATCTTCCCGCCAGGCTATCCGAAGCCGTGAATCTGGACTGTCCGGATCACCGTCTGCTTGTGCTTTAGGAAGTGGGGTTGGAAAAGGGGAGGAAAGGCTTACTGAACCCGGGGATGGTTCTGTTCATTCAGTACCAGCCCATCAAATATGGCCAGCACCTGTTTCCGGTAGGTGTACACGCGCTGTAGATTCTGCCGGAAGGACGCTTCAAAGTCCCGTGCTTTCATCCACTTAGCCATCATCAAGCGGGGCACATCGATATCCTGCCGGAGCGTTTCGATGTCGTGTCCCCGCAAGAAAAGCCCGTAAAAGAACGCCGCTTCGCGTTGTGGCGCCAGGGGGTCGAAATCGTCCATCGCCGTCATAAATATCAGCGAAAATGCCAGTATACCGATGGCGGGAACTTCCTGGCAAGTCCGATTTTGGGGGAGATAGCTGCTACCATCGACCGAGGGGGAGCCATAGAGATGCCGACGCTGGTGAGCGCGCCAACGCGGGTAGAAGCGGCGGGCAACAAGCCCAAGCTGATCGAGGAGTACGTGGGCCGCGTGAATTCGAAAACCGACGGGCTGAGCATCGCGCATATGCATAGTCCCGAAGGCTGGCAAGAACCGGGGCAGTCGCCGGAATTCGACGAATTTACCGTGGTCTTGAGCGGGAAATTGCGCGTCGAACACCGAACGGGAGTGCTCGATGTCCTCGCGGGCCAGGCAGTCATCGCGCTCCGGAACGAATGGGTACGCTACAGCAGTCCTGACCCGGGCGGCGCCGAATACATTGCCGTTTGCCTCCCGGCATTTTCCCCGGCAACTGTGCACCGGGATACGGAGTAGGACGCTCTAAGCCCCCGCGGTCAGTGCCACCGAGGAACGTGTTCGGAACTCGTACCGCTCAATCCGTACCGCAGCTTTGGAACCATCGGCGCGCACGATCCTGCCGGTGGCCACTAATTGGAGCGGACAGGTGCCATCCAGCCGGGCTGGCCAGTTGACCGAGATCTCTACCAAGCGTCCGGTTGGCAACGGCTCGCTGGTAGTGAACAGGATGCCGCCGCTACTGATATCAACGGTCTTACCGGCCCCTGACAGTTGTACGGCCTTGGATTGGAGAAGACGATAGCGCACGTCCTCACGGACTGGGAACCGGTTTGTCTCACGACGATCGAGCGTTCCTCCGAAGAACTGCCCTCCGTTTTTTTGTTCTAGGTTCATTCTGCTCATATCATGTGCAACAAACCACCCTCCAACAATAGCCTGAAAGCGCCAATTGCGCCAGAGCATTTTTGGTACTTTAGTGTTTTTTTTCAAGTCGGTTCTAGGTGAACTCCTATAGGCAAAACCCGTATACCGCCCTAGGTTGGATGCAGTTCGAGCGGGGTCTGATATTCTGGCCAGATGGATGCCGACCAGCTCCGGGCATTACTGGAGCAAGTGCGCACGGGCGCCCTCGACACGGAAGCCGCGATGGGTCGTTTGCGTCATATGCCATTCGAGGACGTCGGCTTCGCTAACATCGATCACCACCGGGCTCTTCGGCATGGGTTGCCGGAAGTGGTCTTTGCCAAAGGCAAAACACCCGAACAGGTGACTGCGATTGCGGAGCGGTTGCGGGATAGCGCAGCCAACGTGCTCATTACCCGCGCCGACCAGGAGTGTGCGGACGCCGTGGCGCAGAAGCTACCCGGAGGAGAGTACTTCCCGCGCTCGGGTGCGCTCCGGTTCTGGCGTGACCGCACGGTGCGGGGCAAAGGCATGGTGGCCGTAGTTACGGCAGGGACCAGCGACATTCCGGTGGCCGAGGAGGCGCAAGTAACGGCTGAAGTCATGGGTAACGAGGTGGTCACCATCCACGATATCGGCGTAGCCGGGTTTCATCGCCTGATGCACCACCGCGAGCGTTTGAGTGAAGCTCGTGTGATTGTGGTCTGCGCGGGCATGGAGGGTGCGCTGCCGAGTGCGGTTGGGGGCATGGTCTCGTGCCCGGTCATCGCGGTGCCAACCAGCATCGGCTACGGGGCCAGCTTTCACGGATTGGCAGCATTGCTGGGGATGCTGAACAGCTGCGCCAGCAATGTGACGGTGGTCAATATCGATAACGGCTTCGGAGCTGGCTACGTGGCCAGCCTGATCAATCGGCCGTAAGACACGAAAATCAAGCGACCGCGAGCACGATCCTACAGGCGCCAGCTCAGGCCTACGGTCGGGACGATATCGTGGAGCCAGCCCTTGATCGTCATACCGGTTGCCGGTGCGATCAGCTTCAGGGGAAACGGTGTGATTTGATCGCGGCAATCGATCCGGAGAACCATGCGCTTGCCTACGGGCCACTTCACGCCGCCACCCACGCTGAGCAGCGGTTCTATTTGTTGCGTCTGGGTCAGGTAGGCGTATTGCATGAGCGGGCGGTAAGCTTCTTCCGAGCCGGTTCCACGGAACAGTTTCATGCCGCCGCCCACGGCGAAGTAGGGACGCACATGCTCTTCACGGGAACGCGGGCTATAGGTCAGATCGTAGTAAAGTACGTGGGCTTGACCGGCCAGGGTTGCGGTTTGGCCGCCGGAAGAGACGCTCAGGTCACGCTGCTCAAACAGGTAGCGGATTTCGCCGCCCCAATGTTGGTAGAGATCCTGACCGAATTCGACGCCGGCCACGAGGCCGGGTTGAAATCCGGCCGAGGTGCCGTCGGGGGCGCCGCCGATGGGGATGCCGCGCAGGAAGGCGGCACCGCCGATTACTCCCAAATCATGCGACTGCGCGCCGGCCACGCCGGCTGCCAGCATAATAGAAACCACTAGATTCCGATACACAGAATTCCTTTCAATCAATCACGCGCTCCACGACCGATGCGGTGACACCGCCCTGGTTGATGGTGAGTGGCACCTGGTTCCCTTCCGGCGGCTTCGGTGGCACCTGCGCGTTGATTTGGTAGACCCCGACTTCGCCTGGGGCGAGACCGGCGTAGCTGACGGCCAGCGGGACGCCCCCTAAAGTGACATCGGGTGAGACCACCGCCCAAGCCGGTGGCGCATACGGGGCTGGCAACCCCGCTGCCACAGCCGGCGACGTGGCGCCCAAGCCCGTGGCATAGATGACGATCCAATCGCCGCCGTGGATCGGGTTGGAAGGTGTGACCAGTTGTTGGTTGCTCGCTTTCACCACGGTAGCGATACCGGTCAGCGGGCCGGCCGTTCCACTTTGGAAAACGGCAGGCGCCAGCGACTGCACATTGAAGTAGTAGTCGTCGCTTGCCCCGCCCGGCGTGTAAAGCGTCATGGTGGCGGAGCCAGAAAGATAATTTGGTAGCTGGGCGTTGATCTGTTGCGGGGAAACGAACAGCATGGGGATCGCCAGCCCGTTGACCGTCAGGCAGGACTGGCCGATGGCGGTGGGCAGCGGGATCTGCGAAGTGGCCGCGCTGGTAGGGCTCAGATTGCTGCCGAACACGGAGATCAAAGATCCCGGAGCAACCTGGCTCGCGAGGCTGGCTGCGTTGACCACGCTCGCAATGGAAGGCGCCACGACCGGGGCCTCGAAGTTCCAGGCAAGAGCCGTGAAACCGGAGATCGTCAGCGCGATTACGGCGTTGCCATTGGCAAGCGGCGCCACAGTGCGGGTAAAGACAGAATTTCCGGCCGAAGCCATGGGCTGCTCCGCGATCCCGGTGGGGCTGATGAGATTTCCGGATGACAAATCCACGCGGGCCACGACACCGCTAGAGCCGGTGGCATTTTGGGGTCCTGTCAATCGCAGCCCCTGCCCATTCAGGAAAGCGAAGCCGGAAGAGAAGGCGGAACCAGACCAGGTGGCGATGGGCACGAGCGACGCATTCAGCAGCAAATTGCCGGCCACGAACTGGCCGTTGCCAGATGCAGCGTAGGCGCCGGTTAAGGAGCTGGCGATGCTCCGCGACACGGTAAACGAAGCCGCGCTCGAGTCATACAAGAAGACGTTTCCATCGGCGGAGGCTGCGAGGATCGATGCTCCATTGGCCGAGCCGGCCAGCACCGTGTCCGTATTCACAGAGTTCTGAAATACTCCCAGGCTGGGGAGCGCAACGGCGGTGCGCGAGGCAAAATCGATCTGGTCGATAGTGTTGGTTGGGCCTACCACCCGCGAGGCCGCCAGGATGGCGCTGCCCGAAGCGGCGATCGACCGCGGGTAATGGCCCGGCGGAAATACGATCGGCAGCGACGGCATCAGTGTATCCAGATCGAAGACAGACGCCAGTTGCGAGTCATCGTGCCCCACGATCAGATAGCGACTATCCATGGTGAGAGCCATGCGTGTGGGCGTGTTGGCCGTGCGCAGAGTGGTGAGCAACGACAGGCCGGAACCGTCGTAAACCAGTACCTGGTTTTTGTCCTGGCGCAACAAGTAGAAACGGTCGCGCGCCGGATCGGCTGTCAGGTCGACTAACGTGCCGGGGGCATCGATCCAGGTTCCGCGCTCATCCGGCCGCTGGTTATTCACCAGAAGGCGCACTGGCGGCGGCAGGTTGGCCGCCTGCGAGGAAGAAATGGTCAGACTTCCGGTGACGGTGCCCTGGCGATTCTGGAACGCGGAAGGATCGACGGTGACCTGGATGGTAGCCGGGGTTTGTCCGCTGGAGGGTTGGATGAGCACTCCCGGCATGTTCGTGCTGAGCGAGAACGCAGTGGCTCCGCCATTCGGATCGGCGAGTTGGAAGGTCTGGGTGATGGATCCTGGTTGGCAGAAACTTGCGGCGAAGGCCAAATCCTCATGATCGGCCGCGAGGCGATGCACATTCTGGAAATTGCCGACCGGCAGGACCGTTACCCCGCTACTCGAAACGGCGTAGAGGGTATTCCGGGCACTGTTCAGCAACGCGCGGCCGGTGAGGTTTTCGGCCAATTGAAACTGATCCCGTACCGTGAGGTTGTCCGCATCCCAAACCGTGAGCACCGGGGCTGCGCCGGCGGCCGCGTTGGCTTGTGGAATCTGTCCATAGATGGTTCCCGATACGGAATCGATGGCGTGGGAACCCACCGCCAAAAGCCCGGCGGCGTTGGGAAACTGAGAAAGTAAGACCCCGTTACGGCCAAATAGTCCCCATCCCGCCGTGTAGTAGGAGCCATCGTTGGCGACGCTCACCACGCGCGGTCCCATGGTGGGGGAGGCGGTATAGCCGGTTACCGTGACCCCTCCCAGGGCGACGTCATAAACGAAATACATGGAGTCGGTCAAACCGAAGATGTATTGGCCGTCGCCTGAGGCCGCCATGGCCGCGGCCACGATTTGGACGGGAGGCGTCCCCGGCGCCGCCGGAATGCTGTTCGCGGTTACATTGGCGACGCTGTTCACGAACGCCGTCTGCCCGCTGGCGGGATCGAGGCGCAGGAACTGAGTGGCCGTCGCCAGGAGCGCCAAGCCGTCTGCTCCAAATGCTACGCCCAAAGGCGGCTCGCTCAAGGCGAGGGTCTGGATAGCGCCGCTGGTTCGGTCGAGAATGCTCACGGCATTGGCTGGGGAGCCGGGGGGCTGCACATTGCCAAAATGTGCGACCACCAGATAGTGGCCGTCCGGAGAGAGGGCCAAAGCCGAGGGCGCCGCCGCCACATGGATCGAACTGTGAACCGTCTGATCCGAAAGCGTCAGCACGTCAATCCGTCCGGCGGTGAAATTGGCGATGTAGAGAACACCGCGGGCTTCGTCCAGAGCGATGTCAGCCGCTTCGCCGCCGATGGGGATCACGTTGCCGAGCGTGGCAGCATGCGCCGCCATCACGCCGGCCACCGCCGCCGGAGCCAGGAATCGAGTTAAGGCCTTAAAACGTTCGGTCCACATAAGACTCTTATCGGGTGAGTCGATGAGTTTCAACAGAGGGTACGCGTTTGAGAACACGTCCAGTGGTATGCCGAGCGGTGCTGTTCACCGCAATTTGCGCCGCCCGCCTGGTGGGCCAAGAACAAATAATCACCCGTATTGCGACCACGGCCAGCGACGCCGTCTTTCAAGTGGATGGCCAGTGGATCACGGGCCAGGCCTCGTTCGGGTGGCCGGCGGGGAGCAAACACATTCTTTCGATCCCACCGGTCCAATATGCCGGGCCGACCTCCAAGACCGAGTATGTGTTTCAGGGGTGGCAGCCCTGGGCCAATGATTTGAACCAGATCACCATCACGGCAGACGCCGGGATCCCGTCCTATACGGCCAGCCTGGAAACGCTGTACGCGGTGACCATCAGCTATTTCCAATGTCCGCCGGCGGGATCTTGCAACGCGCCGGGCACGATATGGGTAAACCAATTGGCCTACGTAGGGAATACCGATGTGTGGGTAATTGCCGCTTCAACCGTTACCATTGCGGCAGAGCCCGGCCCGGGCTATGTCTTTACGGGCTGGAGCCAGGGTGGAGGCACGCTGCCGCCGCTCTACACATTTACCGCCAACGCGCCCACGATGGTCTACCCGACCTTTGCGGTCGCGCGCCAGATTCAACTGAGCACCTTGCCGCCCGGTCTCGAGGTGCTGGCGGATCGCGAACCGGTGACGACTCCGATGACCTTGGAGTGGGGATGGAATACCAGCCACCAACTCAGCGTGGTATCGCCGCAGCGGGATACTCATGGGCTGCTGTGGGTGTTCCAATCCTGGAGCGATGGCGGCATGTTGAACCATACCTATCAGGTGCAACCTTTGAGCACACCCGACTCGGTCGCGGTGCAATTTGTGCGGGCCGTGGAGATATCCTTGTTAACGCAGCCCATTGGTTTGAGTTTGACACTGGATGGAGCGCCTGCCGTCACCCCCAAGAATTTCTACGCACAGCCGGGCGAGGTGCACACGGTGCTGGCACCGGCTCACCTGGTGGACGCGTCCGGGGCGCCCTGGGTATTCCAGTCCTGGTCAAACGGCTCAGTAACACCGACCCAGACGGTAGCGGTAACGCTGGATCAGGCCGCTTCGGGCGTGGCACTGACGGCCGTATACACGCCGCGGAGCAGCATCCAGGTTGTGAGCATTCCGAACGGGCTGACGATGACTGTGGATGGGACGGCTTGTGTCACCCCGTGCTCGATCGAGCGCGCCGTGGGAGCCGTGGTACAGTTCTCCGCGCCTCCTTCGGTGCTCGATCCGAGTGGGGCGCGCTACGATTTTTTGGGCTGGAACGGGACCAACGGCTCCCTGACAGCGGCAGCGGGCGTGCAAACTGTTACGGCTCGATACAGTACTTCGTACCACCTAACGCTCAGCACCCAACCCGCAGATGCGGGTACCTGGCAGCTCTCCCCGCCCAGCGCCGATGGGTATTTCCTGGCAGGCACTGCCGTGACGATTTCCTATGTCCCTTCGGCCGGAGCGCGGTTCCAGAGTTGGAGTTGGGACTTGAGCGGGCCACTCAACCCGGCAGCGATCGTGATGAACGCGCCGCATGCCGTGTGTGCCGTTATTGTGCCTGCGCCTCCGCCGCCCCGGCCGCTGCAGGTGTCGAACGCGGCTGGCGACGCAGCTACGGTTGCGCCCGGTTCGATTGCCTCTCTGTTCGGCAGCAACCTCGCCGATGCCACGGCAAGCAGTACCACCAATCCGTTTCCCCAAACGATGGGCGGCGTCAGTCTGGTCTGCGCTGGCCGAATTCTGCCGCTGATGTATGTTTCGCCGGGGCAGGTCAACTTCCAGGTGGCTTCGGATCTCGACCCGGGGCAGTATCAGCTCGAGATTCACCGGACCTTGGGACCCGTACGCCAAGTTGCCATCACCATCGCGCGGAACGCGCCAGGTCTGTTTGTAGCAGTCCGCCCGGACGGCTCCGTCCCAAGCGAGAACGCGCCGGTGCACGCCGGAGATCGATTGCTGCTGTACGGAACCGGCTTCGGCCCGTACACACAGGCCCTGCCCGATGGATTCTCCGCTCCAGCCACAGGCGATCCTCTGGTCGATGGTCTCGACGTGGTCGCGGCCGGCCGGAATCTCAATCCGGATTCAGCCGGGGCCGCAGCTGCCCTGGCGGGGATCGCGCTAGTCGAGGTCCAGTTGCCCGAGGATCTGGCGGGAGTAGACCCGCTCCTGGTCCAAGTGGTAATCGGCGGGGTAGCGAGCAATACGCTGGCCATACCGTTTCGGTAAAGCAGCAGAGGCAGGAAAAAGGGGCGCGGGGTGAACGGGAAGAAAGGGCGCGGAGAGTGTGCCCGCCGCGCCCGGTTAGCATCGAGCGGTTACTCGGCGTTGCGACCACCGCGGCGCCGCAGAAAGATCAACGCACCAAAAGCAAGCACCAGAGCGGCGCAGACGATACGGACTACAGACGAATCCATGAACAATTACTCCTTTCTAGTCTACTTATCGGCCAATTACATGTTTTCGATCATCGGAATGAGATCCCGTATGAGCCGCGTCAGTACGGGGCCGACCGTTACCACGAACAGCGACGGCAGCACACAAAAGAAGATGGGAAAGACTAACTTGACGGCCAGCTTGGAGGCCCGCTCCTCAGCGCGCTGGCGGGCCATCACACGCATGTATTCGGAGTGGCCGCGCAGGCTCTGCGCAATGCTCGTTCCGAAGCGGTCGGTCTGAATGAGGACGGCCACCAGTTTCTTGAGCTCGTCGACCCCGGTGCGATCCGCCAGGTTGTGCAGCGCCTCCACACGACGCTTGCCGGCGCGCATTTCGAGGTTCATCACTGCAAATTCTTCGCAGATTTCGGGGTGGGCGGTCTGCAGTTCTTTGGCTACCTGTAAGGTGGTTTGATCGAGTCCTAAACCGGCCTCTACGCAGACCACCATCAGGTCGAGCGCATTGGGAAGACCTTTCTCAACGGCGCGTTTACGCCGGCGAATCCGCAGCATCAGATATTGCATGGGAGCCTGGTAACCCACGAAGAGGCCGCCTACAACGAGAAAGATCAGATTCTGGGTTGTGGCGTAGGTCCGCAAGCCGATGCCGAGGGCGGCCGCGGTCAGAACCACGGTCGAGACGGCGCGGCTTCCGTAAAATACGCGGACTGCATTGGGATTGCGAAAGCCCGCGCGGACCAGGCGCCGTTTCAAACGAGGCAAATCCCGTGGCGAGGCCGGAACGAACATGCCGATCCAGCTCACCAGTTCGCGCCAGACGAGGCTCGGCGAAGGGAGAAATGGGGAAACGGTTCGTGCGCGGGCAGCCAGGCGATCGAGGTAGCGGCCGCGCAGATTCAAAAGGCGGAAGCTGAGCAGCGCGGTAACCGAGGCTACCAAAACGAACATGGCGATAGTGAGAACGTTGAGCACCGCTACACCTCAAAAGTCACGAGTTTGCGAATGATCAGATATCCGGTGAGTTGCAGAGCCAGTCCGCCGGCCAGCATCTCGTGACCGGCCGGATCGTCGATGAAGAAGCGGGCGTATTCGGGATTGACCACAAACATCAACGCGCCGACGGCGATGGGGATGGCGGACAAGATGCGCCCGGACATCATCCCCTGGGCGCTGATGGCCCGGATTCGTGCGCGCAGTTTGAAACGCTCGCGGATAATCTGCGCCAGCTTGTCGAGCAGATCGGCGAGGTTGCCTCCCGTGCGTTTCTGGAGCAGCACGGCGGACACAAAGAAATGCACATCCATCGAAGGAATCCTTTGCCCCAGCTTTTGCAATACAATTTCGAGCGGCTGGCCGAGGTTCTGCTCCTCGAACGTGCGGCGGAACTCTCCCGCCAGGGGTTCGGGGAACTCGCGGTGCACCATTTCGAGGGACACCGAAAAGGCATGCCCGGCACGCATGGACCGGGAGATGAATTCGAGACAATCGGGAAACTGCTGCTCGAATTGCCGCACACGGCTGCTGGCCTTGCGCCGGGCATAGACGAGTGGAATGATTCCCAGCAGCGCGCCGCCCAGCAAGGCAAATTGCGGCATGTGATTGCCAGTCGCGACCGTGACAGCGGCGAATCCGGCCAGGAAGAGCGCTACCGAACGATGAGCCAGGCCGGCCGCTCCCCACTTCAGGTCGGCAGTTTCGAGCATTCTTTCGGTGGCTTGTTTGAGGCGGAGCCGTTCCAGCAGCCGGGTGGCCAGGCGGCCGCGAACTTCATCGGCCATCTGCATCAACAGCGGTCCGGAGACCGGGTTGGCCTCCGTCTTGACGATATGCTTCCCCATCAAGCGGCGTACCGCTGCCGAACGCTCTTTGCGGCCGAGGCGGCGCGAAACCAGCAAATAACAACCAACGCTCGAGACGAGCGCCAGAAGAAAGACGATTGGATTCATTCCGGGCCCACCGCGATCATTTCATCAAACAGCTCTACGGGAAGCCGGATGCCGGCCGCGACCAGCTTCTCGTTGAACTTGGGAAGGATACCGGTAGCAGCGAAGCGCCCGAGTACGTGACCTTCCGGCGATACGCCGCGTTTTTCAAAGACGAAGATGTCCTGCAAAGTGACCACATCGGTTTCGACGCCGGTTACCTCCGTGATACTGACCACGCGTCGCGAACCATCACTCAGGCGCGCCGCCTGAACCAGAATATGCACCGCCGAGGCTACCTGCTGCCGGATCGCCGCCAGGTGCATGTTGGCATTGGCGAGAGAAACCATCACTTCCAGGCGCGCAATGGCGTCGCGCGGGCTATTGGCGTGGATGGTGGTCAAGGAGCCGTCGTGGCCCGTATTCATGGCTTGCAGCATGTCCAGCGCTTCTTCGCCGCGGACCTCTCCGACAATGATGCGATCCGGCCGCATACGCAAGCTATTGACTAGCAGTTGCCGCTGCCGCACTGCACCGTGCCCTTCGACGTTCGGTGGGCGGGTTTCCAAACGGGCCAGGTGCGGCTGTTTCAGCTGGAGTTCGGCCGCATCCTCGATCGTTACGATCCGCTCCTTGGGAGAGATGAACGCCGAGAGCGCGTTGAGCAACGTCGTTTTGCCCGATCCGGTGCCGCCTGAGACGATGATATTGAGCCGGGCTCTCACCGCGGCCTCGAGCAGACGCATCATTGCGGGCGTTAACGACAGCCGTTCGACCAGGTCGGCGGGCATCAGCTTGTCGGTGCCAAAACGGCGGATCGAAAGCAGAGGTCCGTCAACGGCCAACGGGGGGATGATGGCGTTCACGCGGGAACCGTCGCTGAGCCGAGCATCCACCATGGGATTGGATTCATCGACGCGCCGGCCGACTTGAGAAACGATTTTGTCGATGATGCGCAAGAGGTGGCTATCGTCGTGAAAGCGAACACTGGTGGTTTCGAGAAGACCGCCGCGCTCCACGTAGACGTGCTTGTAGCCGTTCACCAGGATGTCCGAAATCCCGGGGTCCTGCAGTAAGGGTTCGAGCGGCCCCAAGCCGAACACCTCATGCAGCACCTCCTCGCTGATCTGCAGCTTTTCGGAAGCGGTGAGCAACGTCGGCTCATTTTCGACAATCGAGAGCACCGCCTGGCGCACTTCGGCGCGGATGCGGTCGTTGTCGATGGCGGCGAGTGTTTCCAGGTTGATCTGGTCGAGCAGCTTGCGGTGCAGCGTGAACTTGAGTTCCTGGTACTCCGGCTTCAACGTCGATTTGCGAGAGGAGTTGCGCAGCAGACGCTGCTCCCAACTGATTCCCTCTTGGGTTGCAGGTTCTTTGATCATGGTTTTGGTTTCGATGCCTCCGCCGGCGCGTCCAGGAAAGGCCTCGGCATCGCGGGGCCTTGGGCCGGCTGCGTGGCCGGTGATGCCGTCTCCGGTGTCACCACGACAATCAGCTCGGTTTTCGACTTCAGCTCGGTGCGACTCTTAAAGAGCGCGCCCAAGAGCGGAATGTGCGCCAGCCCAGGCATCTGCGACAGGTTCTCGGTGACCCGGTCATCCAGCAGGCCGCCAATCACAAAGCTTTGCCCTTCACCCAATTCGATATCGGTTTCGACGCGCCGCGTCGTCAGAGCCGGAATGGTGAAGCCGGAGATGGTCACGCCATCCGCCGGGTCGAGAGAAGAAACCTCGGGCTTCACGTGCAGCCGGATGGTGTGGTGGGCGGTAAGCTGGGGCGTGAACGAGAGACGGATACCAAACTCGCGGTATTGGATGGTAATCGCGCCGGCTGTGGCGCCGCCTTGCGTTACCGGCACCGGGAATTCGCCGCCGGCCAGGAAGCTGGCCTCCTTGCCGCTGGTGGCCACGAGATTGGGTTCGGCGAGGATCTGCAGAAGCCCATGTGCCTGGAGGTCTTCGAGGATCACACCCAAATTCAGGTCGGGCCGGAAAGCGAACACATTGAGGATATTGGATAAATTGAACTGCGGCGCGACGTGCGGGCCGATGGCGTTTTGCACTTGCGCAGTGGTGGGCTGTCCCGTGCTGATCTGGCCGGCCGTGTTTGCGGCGCCGGTCGAAAAAAGGTTCAGTCCGAATTGAGCGTTAGCGGTTCGATCCAACTCGGCGAACTTGACGTGCAGGACTACCTGGTTCTCCACGCCGGGAGGAGCAATCTCGAGATTGCTGACGGCCCCTTTGACGCTGGCGGCTACCAGCGCTAAGGCTCGCTCGGCGACTGCGGCGCTGCTGGCTCGCCCGATGAGCGCCATCGAGTCGCGGGAGGCGCGCACATCGATCTGCTCATCGGGAAACGTCTCGCGCAGGAGCCGCCGCATCGGTTCGAGGTTCGGCTCGACGGTCACGCTATAGGTTTTCCGTGTCCCGGATTTCGTCCAGATCACTACGGTGGCCCGCCCCAGGCCCTTGCCGTTGAAAAGAACCTCATGGTTACTGGCGGTAACCACATCCACGGCTTCGGGTGCACTGGCAGCCACACGCGAAATGCCGTCGGGGCAGTCGATGACGACCTCGCCTCCGAGCGTGAGGATCAGTTGCTCGTTGTCGGATGCCAGGATAGTCCCGCCTGCTCCTAACAGAATCAGCGCAAATGCCCAATTTCTCATTTAGATCCACCTGCATTCGGCTCAAACGATTCGATGACCTTTTGGTTTCCGCGTATGACGACAATCCCATCGTCGGGAGTTTGGAGGAGCCGTGGCACCGGCTGCGCCGCCGCTGGGATGGCTGGCGCGCTAACCTCCGGGTGGTACCGTCCCTTTGGCTCCAGCGGTACCGTTTCCTGCTTAGGCAGGCCGTAGACTTCGCGCAACTCCCGGCCTGATGTCGCGGCCATCTGCTGGTCGCTTGAATTGCGCAGGATGAGCTGGATCTTACCTTCGTTGTTGGCCAGCGTGAGGGCCTCGGCCTGAGACGGAGTGACCAGCAGGGTTACCACCGGGGTGTTGATCGATTGGCTCTTGGCATCCACCTGGATGGTTTGGCCTGCTGAGAGCACGGTAATATTCTGTAGAACTGTGGCCGTCATCATTCCCTCGTGTCCGGGCGGAAGACCGGTAACCAACACGTCGACGCGCATTCCCGGAAGCACGAAGCCGGCGACGCCTACGACGTCATTGACCCGAACCGAGATGGCGCGTAATCCCGGGGGAATCAGGGGCGCCAGCCCGCCACCACTGCCGCGCGCGGCAATGCGGGCTTCGACAACAGGCTCGTCAGGTTGTATGGGGCTGATGACGGGACGCTCGAGCACGTCCTCGATCCGCGAGAAGCCGCCATTGGGGAAAAAGCCTTCGGGTACTCCGACGATCTTTACCGAAGTTGGCTTGATCACCGTTCCCACTTGCATCGGTTCCACGGCTACCACCATGGGCTTTTGCGGTTGAGGGCCGCGCGGGCGATGGACGCCGCTACCCGCCACCCGGTAGAATGCGGCCGAAACCAGAAATGCCCAGATCAGGCTGAGCGCCACGACAATCGCGAATCTACGGTCTATGCGCATGTATCATCCTCGTCCTAACATGGCCAGCCAAGCGCCCAGTACGATTGCCGGGGCGTACGGAATGGAGCGGCGGTGCCGGTTCCACGCGAGGCATAGCGCAGCGATCACGGCACCGATCGGCGCTGCCAACAGAGCGGTCAAAAGAATTCCGGAAGGCCCCAGCACCGCGCCGTAAGCGGCCATCAGCTTGACATCTCCGCCGCCCATGGCGCCGAACCAATAAAACACCAGGAACACGACAAACCCCAACAGCGATCCCCCCACCGCAAGGCCGAGCCCTGCCCATCCGCCGTGGACTCCGTGGTACAGAAGCCCGGTGAGCAACGCAACCGCGTTGATCCAGTTGGAGACCATGTTGCGCCGGAGGTCATCGAAGACCGCTGCACAACCAAGCGCGATGGCGATTGCGAGGAGCATGTTCATTCGCCTGCAAGGGGACATTCGGCGGCAGGGCGCATTTCCTTTAGGCCGGTGGCACGGCGGACGAACATCCGCGCGACCGGATCGCGATACACCAGTTCCCAATCCGGGTCGCGTTCGAGCACGCTTCCGAGCGGCCAATCGAGCGGCAGCAGCGCCACGCCGAAATGGTAGCGGGACAGAATTTTGGGCCAATCCGGTGCAGCCGATGCCAGAACCTCGTAGTCGGCGCCCAGTACTGGCCCATAGAAGTCGCTGCGCCCGTCGAAGAAGACCCGCTCCTGCGGATAGAGACGGAAGATCAGGTAGTCCGCCCACTGGTCCGAAGTGAGCACCCGCGCAGGAGTGGAGAGGCCCTTCGAGTTGGCCGACACGGCCGCCACGGGAAATCGGGAGGCTGGGAAATCGCGGACATGCGCCTGCGGCAGGGCGAGCCACAAGGCCAAACCGCCCAGGGCGGCGCTCCACCAGCTCACACGCCAGGATCGGCCCATTTCCTGGCCCGAGTTCCAAAAGACGCGCACCACACTGCCGCGGGGTGCGTGGTGGAACCGAGATGCCCACCAAGCGGCGCACTCAGAGGCGATCACCGGCGCCGCCACTACCACATACAGCGGAACGTGGCGCGCAGAACGCAGAGCAGCTAGCGCCCAAATCAACACCAGGGCTCCTTCAAACCACTGACGGCGCGCCAGGGCCCGTGAGGACAAGGCCACGCCCACCAGCAGGAGAGCCGCAAACACCATCATGTTTTCGTCCCGTATGCGCGGCGATTGGAACTCCTGGACATTATTCAGAATCCACGAGGATCTGAGGTATTCGGCGATGTGGGCGTGCAGGCGCCAGCCATAGGGGTTAGCCAGGGTCGATGCGGCGCACGCCACCGTGAGCGAGGCGTAGCGGCGCACTGTCGGCCACTGCCGTTCGGCTGCGGCGGTCAGAGGCAGCATCGCTAGCGTTGCGAGCCAAGCCGCGAAGCCACCGTGCAGGTTGGCCCACAGTGCCGAAAGAAGCACCAAGATCCAAACCAGAGGCGACGGTTTCCGGCGATCCTCATCCAGGATCCACAGAGCCAGGGGAAAAAGCAAAAGCGTGAACAGGTGCGGCCGGGCCAAGTAGTGGATCGTCGAGGCGCTGATTGCCGCCAGAGCCACACCCAAGGCAATCCATAACCCCACGCCGCGGCGCAGAAGCCAGCACAGCAAGAGCACTCCGGAGGCACACAGCGCCACGGCCGTAAACGCGACCAGAGCCTCCAGCCCGCCCCAGGCGTGGAGCCGGGCAAAGACTACATCGGCCAGCCACTCCCAGGCGAACCAGGTTTGGCCCGGACGCGAAAAAGAAAATGGGTCTTGATGTGGCACCGTGGCCGTTTGCAGAATTAGCTGGCCGTTGCGTATGTGCCAGCCCGTATCTCCGTCGAATAACAGAGCCTGCCAGTGATCGGGATGCCCAAACAATGCCACTAGGAGGGCCGCGAAGAAGAAGTCGGGCACGGATGGCAGCCCAAATCGGCGAAACCAAGTGGCCGGGCCTGGCGCGGTGGTTGCGAACGATTGTGGCATTGTCCCCGTGGTACTGATCGGCTGCTCCCCGAATCTCTTTAGCTAGAAAGTGCCAGGTGGGGGAGGCGCCGGAAGCGATGGGAACTGCTCTAAGGTTTTTCTGGCGCGCGGCCGATCTAATGGGTGGACGTACTGATTCGATGAGCGCACACGCCATGAGAAGTCAATGGAAACTGCTGATCGTTTGTCCGCATCCGGCGATGTCCCGGCAGATTCGGACGACGGTGGGCGATCTGGGGTTGGAAGTGTGTTTGCTCTCCGAATACCCGCGCCCGGGAACACTGGCCGGCCAGGTGGCGCAGCAGGAGTGCAACATATGCTTTTTGGATGTAGCCTCCAATCAAGAACAGGCTTTACAGTTAATCGCCGAAGCCGCACCAGTAGTGCCCGTCGTGGCATTGAACACGCAAAATGATGCCGATCTGATTCTGCGTTGTCTGCGGCGGGGTGCGTGCGAGTTTCTGGCGGACCTCAGCCCGGAGCAATTGACCGGTGTGCTCGAGCGTCTGGGACTGCTGCGCACGCCGATGGAGCAGGCCAAGCCGGCTACGGTCTACTGCGTGGTGCCAGGAAAAGGCGGGTGCGGCGCCAGTACCCTGGCGACGCATCTGGCAATCGAGCTCAGGCGCATCGGCGGCAGCCGGGTATTGCTGGTGGATGCCGATTGCCTGATGGCCAGCGTGTCGTTTCTGTTGAAGCTAAAGTCACTCTTCCACTTGGGGGACGCCGTACGAGATTGCTTGCGGCTGGACGCGGACCTGTGGGGGCGGCTGGTCACCAAGTGTCACGGTATCGATGTCCTGACCGCACCGGAAAGCCCCGGAACCCGAGTCAATATCGACCGGCCGGCAGCCGTAGAACTGATCTGCTTCTGGCGCGAACATTACGGCGCCGTCATCATCGACGTAGCAGGGGCTTATGGCCCCGGTTGCGATCTGGCCTCGCTTTCGGACGAAGTTCTCCTGGTCACCACCAACGAACTGGCAGCGCTGCACGGAACCAAGCGGTCCATCGAGAATCTGGAACAGAGCGGCGTGGCACGGGGGCGGCTGAAGCTGTTGGTAACGCGCTATACGCCGTCCACCGGACTCAAGCGCGACGACGTCGAGACAGCACTCAAGATGTCGCCTTACGCGTTATTGGGGAATGACTACGCAGCCGTGCAGGATGCCATTCTGGAAGGCAAACCGGCCGCCCCTGGATCGCAGTTTGGCCGCAGTATCAACGCCTTGGCGGAGCGTCTGCTGGGCAAAGAAAAATCCGGCAAGAAACGTCCCCTATTTGGCTTGCTCCCGGTGCGCCAGAGTTGAGGACAAAAACACCCGCAATTAAGTGTTTGCGCCAATGTATGCGAAAACCCTTTCTTGATAAGTTCTAGTACGGGAGCTTGCTCCTCCGGTGTTCATAGGATGGCAGAGATCAAACAGTCGATTCGGAGATGCTGGAAGGACTCGCAGGCTCAGGACCTGGTGGAGTACGCTCTGGCCGCCGGAATGGTGGCGCTGGCAGTAGTGGCCGTCATGCCGGGCTTCAGCGTAACCGTGAATGGCGTCTTCAGTAAGATTGCGTCAATCGTGTCGGCATCCACGGGTTCGTGAAGTACGAAATCAGTCCGGGGGCTGTCCCGGCATAGTCCGCGCGGTGAAGACGCTCGATCTCACTCGCCGGATGAATCGGGCGCGCCGACTTCGGGATCGCGCCAAGGAAAGGGATGGAGCAAACATATGCGCACTTGGATACAGAAATTGTGGCGGAATTCGAAAGGCCAGGATCTGGTGGAGTATTCGCTGGCGGCGGGGATGGTGGCGGTAGCCGCAGTGGCTGCCATGCCGGGTCTCAGCGCGACGGTAAACAACGTATTCAGCAAGATCGGCTCGATCATCTCTGCCAACGTCAATTGACGCTGAACATCCGATCGAGACGCAAGCGCGGCCGCGTAGACTACCGTGTCACAGCAGCGGCCGCCTGGGGGTGGGTGGCAGGATTCGGCGTTGCCGGCCGTCCGGCCCTGTAAGGTCACCCGGCCGGGCGCTTGGGGTACCTGAAAACGGCCGCGCCGCGAGACAGCGCTTTGTACGGGCGCAACGGCTTCAACACGGTTTCCAAGTCCTTTCGCAGCCACGTGCGAACCGGGCCCTGGCGCCGGATCGCCCAGGTCAGCATCGACCCGCTTTCGAGGGCGCCGATGACGCGCGCCAACCGGGCCGTGTCGCAGCGGTGCAACTCGCCGGCGGCTACTGCCTCATCCAATAAAGCGCGGAATCCATCCTCAGTTGCCTGGGAGTGGTCGAGGGCCAGACGATGGAAATCCGGGTCGGTGAGGTCGATCTGGAGGAACGCCAGGTGATTGGCTAACTCCTCCGGCGTTGCCGCCATCGCGGCCATCATTTCAACAGCCGCGAAAACCGAGGCAAGTGGGGAGCGGTGCCGGGCGCGCACCTGCGCGAAGCAGCCGGCCACACCTGCCGTGCCTGCGCGGGCAACCTCGAGCAGCAGTCCACGTTTGGAACCGAAACGCTGGACGAGCGTGGCCGGAGCAAGTCCAGCCTCTGTGGCAACGTCGGCCAGCGTGAGGCGCACCGGGCCAACGCGGCCAATGACACGCGCCGTGGCGGCGATCAGCTGCTCGTCCGTCAGGGACCGGTGGCGGGACATGCCTCCATTCTAAACGACGGTTCACTTTTCGGCTTGACAATAAGTGAATGGCCATTTACTATTCTTTGCGGAGGTCACCGATGGCCGCGCAGAGGCTACAGGGCAAGATTGCGGTGGTGGCGGGCGCGACACGCGGCGCAGGGCGGGGGATTGCGTGTGCCCTCGGCGAGGAGGGCGCTAGAGTCTACTGCACCGGGCGCAGCGTGCGGGGAAGAAGCGCCATGAACGGGCGCCCGGAATCGATCGAGGAGACGGCCGATATGGTTACGGCGCGCGGAGGGATCGGAATCGCGGTGCCGGCCGATCACACACGGCCGGAACAGGTCGAGCGGTTGTTCGCGCAGGTGAAGGAAGAATCCGGGGGTCTCGACGTTCTCATCAACGATATCTGGGGCGGTGAGGAGTTAACCGAGTGGGGGACAACGTTCTGGACGGTTTCGCTCGAAAAAGGTTTCACCATGCTCGAGCGCGCCATCCATACGCATCTTATCACTGCACACTTTGGCGCTCCGCTCATGTTCGGCCGCGGGCAAGGGCTGATCGTGGAAATTACGGACGGTGATTCCTGGGGATACCGCGGGAATATTTTCTATGATCTGGTGAAAACCTCGGTGATCCGGCTGGCGTTCGGGATGGCGTACGAGCTGCGCAAGCGGTCGATCGCGGCGATCGCTGTCACTCCGGGTTTTCTGCGCTCGGAGCAGATGCTCGATCACTTTGGAGTTACCGAGGCGAACTGGCGCGAGGGTGGAAAGAAGGATCCGGCCTTTCTCGCATCGGAAACGCCGCTATTCGTCGGGCGCGCGGTGGCGGCGCTGGCGGCGGACCCGGATGTAGGGAAGAAGAGCGGCCGCGTGTTCAGTTCCTGGGGGCTGTCGGATGAGTATGGATTCACCGACGCCGACGGCGCGCAGCCGCACTGGGGCCGGTTCGCGGAAGCGAAATACGGAAAACTGCCGAAGTGCGACGAGGCGTTTTATGCGTACGGGAAGGGAGTGATGGAAGTCGTATTTCCCGACTGGCCGGAGTGAGCGAACATGCCAGGCAGACCGTGCCAACCGAGGCGCTTTACGCTTCGAACGATTTCAGGCGCCGCTCGACATTCATGCGTAGCTCCGCTTCCATCGGAAACGCGCGGCCCAAGTGGACCGGCAGGGACGCGATTACGTCCGAGTAGGTCGCGGGCGTCTGGTATTTGACGGTGGCGTAGCCCAGGACGCTCGCCAGACGGCAGGAGATCTTCACCACTTTGAGCAGCGGGGCATCGGCCTGGCTGAACCCCTCATGGTGCCGCGCGCACATTTCGGCGAATTCGACGGGGAATTCCCAATTCTTCACCAGCCACGCGCCGGCGGTTCCGTGATCGACATTGACGGCTGCGCGCTCCGCCGCAAACAAAGCTTCCGTGTCCTGATGCTCCGCGTTGATCACGGGGCTGATTTCTTTATTGTAGGATTTCAGCAACCCGAGCCGGCCCACATCGTGCATCAGGCCCATGGTGTACGCGCGGTCGCCCGAGAAATCAAAAATGGGCGCGATCTCTTCAGCGACCACGGCGCTGGCCGCGCTATGGCGCCAGCACTGGCGGATCAAAGGTCCGCCGTTTCCCAAGAACGCCCGCATCGCCACCGTAATGGCCAGAGCCTTGATGCGCTCGAGGCCAAGCACCGCCACCGCATGGTGCACGACTTGCATCTTCGAAGCAAAGCCAAATAGAGAAGAGTTCGCCAGAAACAGAACTTCAGCCGCAAATGCCGGGTCGCCGATCATCACGTTGGCGAGCCGTTTCAAATCGATGTCCGGGTCTGCGGAAAGCGCCAGCACCTGGTTGGCGACCGAATGAAACGGCGGCAAGTTGGTGAGCTTCACCGGTATGGTGACGGAATCAGTAGCAAAATCTTGTTCGACAGGTACTGGGGCGGTTTTCCGAATGACAGACTCGGCCACGCCCTTCACGGTATCAGGCATACCGCTCATATCGGACCGGGAGTCAGGTATTTCGATGCTTGCTTTGGTTAGGGGCGTCTTCGATATCTGGGGTGGTACTTGGTGTGGCAAGTGGTGCAGGCGGTGACGATCTGATCGTTCAACGCGAGTATCGCCTGGACGTCTTTGGCGCGAACGGCCTTCACGGAGGCCACGCCGGCTTCGACGAGCAGCTTGGCGTCCTCGACCCACTCGCCCTGGTCCCGGGCGCGGCCCTCCATCATGAGAAGGTTGCCGGATTCGGCGAGCATCAGGGCCTGCTTCTCCAGGGCGCTCCACTCGTTGTCATTCTTGGGCGGGTTCCGCTCGATGTAGAGCAGAGCGTCCGAATAGGGATAGGTGATGGCAAGCATGATCTGCGAAACGGTAGCCACGGGCCGAAAGGCAGGCGCCTGCGCCATGGCCGCACCGGCTAGAAAAAGCAGCCCCAACGTTCGCATTGGTTGCTCCCGGCGAAGAAGGTATCTTCGCTTGGGTGATTCTAACATGGCCGTTGGAGCGATCTGGCTCGTGCGCAGCGCCCGTGAGAACGTCGGATCACGTTCGCGAAGGCCCGAAGACCGTTGTTGTATCATGGGGTGTACTTCATGAAGGCTTTACTGGACGCCCTCCAGCCAGAAGATTCGGATTGGGAGCTGGCACGGGCACTTGACCCCGCCCGATTACCTGCACATATCGCAATCATCATGGATGGAAACGGCCGCTGGGCGAAGCGGCGGCGGCTGCCGCGAGTGGCCGGACACCAGGCCGGAGTCGGTCCCGTTCGCAATGCGGTGGAGACCTGCGCGCGGTTGGGCGTCAAGGTGCTTACGCTCTACGCCTTCTCCGTAGAGAATTGGAAGCGGCCCCGGGGTGAAGTGGAAACCCTGTGGCGGCTGCTTCGCTACTACTTACGGCAGGAGCTGCCGGAGCTGCAACGAAACGATGTGCGGCTGCAGGCCATTGGCCGCCTGGAGGCGTTGCCACTCCCGGTTCGCCGGGCACTCGAGGGCGCGGTGGAAGCCACGGCGGCAAATCGGGGGCTGTTGGTCAACCTCGCCATCAACTATGGCGGCCGGGCCGAGATTGTCGATGCCGTCAACTCGATCCTGGAAGTGGCGCGCCTGGATGGCAGCATCGACTCATTGAAGCTCGATGAAGAGTTGATCTCGGCCAATCTGTACACCGCGGCTTGTCCCGATCCGGACCTGCTCATCCGCACTTCGGGCGAGATGCGGATCAGCAACTTCCTGCTGTGGCAGATTGCTTATTCGGAGTTATACGTCACCGAAACGCTGTGGCCCGATTTCACGCGCCGCGATCTGCTGCAAGCCATTTTCGAGTATCAAAAACGCGACCGCCGCTACGGAGGACTGAGCGTGATGTCCGTCCGCCAGCAGGGTGAAGAGGCTTTGATCGAAGCGCTCCGCTCATCATGAAGCGGGTTCTTACCGCGGCCATACTGATTCCCATCATTGTTTATGTGGTTCTGTGGGCGAACTTCTGGGTGTTCGCTGCAGTTCTCGCAGCCGCGGCCTGCCTGAGTTACTTCGAGTATGACGTGATCGCCGGCCGCTATGGATTCGGCGCTCCCGGACCCCTCGGCTATGGCGGGGGCCTGCTGCTGCTGTTCTGGACGCGCGACGCGTGGCTGCTCATCACGGTGGTCGCGATCCTCGCGATGGCTCTGACGCTGCGCGATGAGCTGACGAAGTCGCTGCCGCGGGCGGGACTGCTTCTGCTGGGCGTCGTTTATGTGTTCGGCTGTTGGAAATCCGCGGTGCCGCTGCGCGAAGCGAATCCCCATTGGCTGATGTACGGTCTGATCGTAAACTGGGCCGGGGATATTGGCGCATACTACGTCGGCCGCAACTTCGGCCGTCGCAAACTGGCGGCGGAAATCAGTCCGCAGAAGACCTGGGAAGGCGCCGCCGGTTCATTAGTAGCTTCCGTGCTGCTCGCGGGCGCGTACCTGATCCGCTTCATTCCAGATGTGGGATGGCGGGAGATCGCCGGACTGACCGTGGCCGCCAACGCCGCAGGCCAGTTGGGAGACCTCGCGGAGTCAGCGATGAAACGCGGCGCCAATAGAAAAGACAGTGGCGCGATCTTGCCGGGGCACGGCGGCTTTCTGGATCGCGTGGACAGCACGCTGTTCGCACTGCCTGTGATCTATGCGTATCTGCGGCTGACCGCTACAATAAAGTAACCGTGCCCCTCACATGCTACCTGGATGCTTTTTCCGGAATCGCGGGCGACATGCTGGTCGGCGCTCTGGCGGATGCCGGCGCGGACCACAACGCGATCACGAGCGCCATCGCGTCGCTCGAATCGGGGGCGGTCGTTTCGTTTGAGAAGGTGAAGCGCTGCGGCTTAGCCGCAACCAAGTTTCGCGTGAACGTCGAGCAGACCCACGCTCACCGGCATCTTTCCCACATCCTGGCCATGATCGAGAAGGCGGATCTGACGGAACGCGCGAAACAAAACGCGCAAGCTGTGTTTCGGAAGCTCGGAGAGGCGGAAGCTGAGGTCCATCAGGTTTCGATCGACAAGGTCCATTTTCACGAGGTTGGCGCGCACGATTCGATTGCCGATATCGTGGGCACGTGCGTCGCGTTCGATCTGTTGGACGTGGATGCGATTGTCTGCTCGCCGATCAATGTGGGCAGCGGAACGGTAAAGACAGAACATGGGGTGCTCCCGGTGCCCGCGCCGGCGACGGCGCGTCTGCTGGCGAATGCACCGGTGTATGCGCGTGGTCCGGCGATGGAACTGGCCACACCAACCGGAGCCGCGGTCGCGGCCACGCTCGCTTGCCGTTTTGGAGTTCTGCCGCCGATGAAGATCGAGCGCATGGGCTACGGAGCGGGCGATCGCGATTTTACGGAACACGCCAATGTGCTGCGCGTGATCCTGGGCGAGCCAACCGGCGCCCTAGAGGCGCTGGCGGTTTCGGTGATTGAAGCCAACATCGACGATTTGAATCCACAGGTGCTCGCGTACGCGACCGAACGCATGCTGGAATCGGGCGCGCTCGATGTCACTGTGCAACCGATTCTAATGAAAAAGGGCCGCGCCGGCAGCTTGCTGCGAGTGATCGCCAGGCCCGAAGACCGCGAAGCGATTTCCCAGGTGATTTTTGCCGAGACATCCACGCTAGGTCTGCGCACTTACGAAGCGGAGCGGCGTGTGCAGGCGCGCACTTGGGAAGAAGTGGAAACGCCCTTCGGCAAAGTGCGGATGAAGGTTTCGAGCGAGGGTTATTACGCGCCGGAGTATGAAGACTGCCGGCGGCTCGCGATCGAATCCGGTGTGGCCTTGAAGCACGTGATTGCCGAAGCGAATTTTGCGTACCTCAGCCGATCGAGATGAAGAAATATTACATTACGACTCCGATTTATTACGTCAATGCTGCGCCGCACATCGGTCACGCGTACACTACGATGGTTTGCGACGCGATCAAGCGCTTCAAGCGCATGCAGGGGTATGACCCGGTGGTGCTGACCACGGGTTCGGACGAGCACGGCGTGAATGTGGAGCGCGCCGCGCAGCGGGCGGGGAAGAGTCCCAAGGAATTCTGCGATGCCATCGCAGCCGAATTCGAAAAGCAGTGGAAACTGCTGGGGCTCGATATCGATTACTTCCAAAGAACCACGAGCCCGCAGCACGCGCGCGTGGTCAATGACTTATTCCAGCGCTGCCGCGACAACGGGAAAATCTACAAGGCTTCCTACACTGGGCAGTACTGCATTTACGACAACCTTTATGTAAATGGCGCCAAGCCCGGCGATAATTGCCCCGATTGCGGTCGCCCGACTGAAACCGTTACGGAAGAGAACTTCTTCTTCAAGCTCTCGGAGTTTCAACACAAGCTGCTCGATCTTTACGAGAGCGATCCGGATTTCATCCAGCCGGAGACGCGCCGCAATGAAGTGATTTCCTTCGTCAAAGGGGGGCTGACGGATCTTTCGATCACGCGCACGAACATCCAGTGGGGCATTCCGGTAGTCGGGGAAGCGCCGCATGTCTTCTATGTCTGGTTCGACGCTTTGACCACTTATATGAGCGCGGTCGAAGGCAAAGGCTTGTGGCCCGCCGACCTGCACCTGATTGGGAAAGAGATCGTCCGCTTCCACGCCATATATTGGCCGGCGTTCCTGTGGGCGGCCGGACTCGAATTGCCGAAGCGCGTCTTTGCTCACGGATGGCTGTTATTCGAGAACGACAAGATGAGCAAGTCGCGCGGCAACATCGTGCGGCCCGATCCGATTCGCCAGGTGATGGGCGCCGACGCGCTGCGGTATTTCCTGTTGCGCGAAGTGGTGTTCGGACAAGATGGCAGCTTCAGCTACGACGCGCTGGTGGGACGGTATAACTCGGACTTCGCCAATGGCTTGGGGAATCTGGCGAGCCGGACGTTGGCGATGATCCAGCAGTATCGCGAGGGAGTGGTGCCAGAAGGCTCCGATTCGGCCATTGGTGAGCTGGCGCAGCAGACCATTCAAGCTGTGGAAAAAGCGTTCGACAGCTTCGAATTCTCGCGCGGCCTGGAAGCGGTTTGGGGCCTGATTTCCGCGGTGGACAAGTTCATCGTGCAGCAAGCTCCGTGGAAGCTGGCAAAGCAGCCAGAGGCGCAGCCGCAGTTGGCGACGACGCTTTACACGTCGGCCGAAGCATTGCGAATCGCCACTGCGCTGCTTTATCCGATCTTGCCGCAGTCGGCGCCGAAGATCTGGGCGCAACTCGGAATGGCGGAACCGATCGATTCCGTTCGGTTCGCGAACTTGCGCTGGGGCCAATTGCCAGCCGGTCAGAAGATCGGAGAAGTCGCGCCTATATTTCCGCGCATCGAGTTGAAAGACGCTGTGGAGAAGATGCGCGAGTTGGAAGTCAAAGCTACCGCGGAACAGAACATCCTGCTCGGCAAGACGCCGGAGCCTGCGCCCGAAGCCGCTCCCGAGACGCCGAAGATCGCCATCGATGATTTCGGCAAGGTGGACCTTCGCGTGGGCCTGGTGCTCTCCGCCGAGCCGGTGAAAGGCGCGGACAAACTGTTGCACTTGAAGGTCGATCTCGGAGAAGCGGAGCCGCGCACCATCGTGGCCGGAATCGCCGAGTCGTACAAGCCCGAGCAACTCATTAATCGCAAGGTCGTGATTGTGGCGAACCTGCAGCCCCGTAAGCTCCGCGGCCTCACTTCGAACGGAATGATCGTCGCGGCGTCGATCGAAGGCGGAAAACCGGTGCTGGCCGGATTCCACGAAGACATCCCGGTAGGGGCGCGGCTGAAGTGAAGCTCGTCGATTCTCACTGTCACCTGGACGATGAACAGTTCAACGCCGATCGCCAACAGACCATCGAACGCGCACGGGCTGCCGGTGTCGAAATGATGATGGCGATCGGCACCGGTGACGGCCCTCCCGATCTCGAAGTGGCCATCCGCCTGGCAGAGCAGTATCCGTTTGTACATGCCACGGTAGGCGTCCATCCGCACTATGCCGGCAAAGCGACGGAAGAAACGTTCGCGCAGTTGCACGAGTTGGTGAAACATCCAAAGGTGCTGGCGATCGGTGAAATCGGCCTGGATTATCACTACGATTTCTCGCCGCGTGACGTACAGCGGTCAGTGTTTGAGCGGCAGCTTACTCTTGCCGCCGAAGCCGGCAAGCCGGTAGTGATCCACACGCGCGAAGCATGGGACGATACGCTCGATGTGTTGCGCTCGCGCTGGCAGGGCGGCGGAATCATGCATTGTTTCACCGGAAATGAGCAGCAGGCGCGCGAAGCGCTCGATCTCGGTTTCCATCTGGCGTTCGGTGGCGTGCTTACGTTTCCCAAGGCGGAAGAGGTACGGCAAGCCGCACGCATCACGCCCGTCGATCGGCTGCTGGTGGAGACGGATTGTCCGTACCTCGCGCCGGTGCCGAAGCGCGGCAAGCGCAACGAGCCGGCATTTCTGGTGGAGACAGTCCGCCGGCTGGCCGAGGTCCGCGGTGTGGCGCCCGAGCAGATTGCCGAGCAGACTACGTGTAACTTCGAACGGCTCTGTTTGCGAGCTTGGGCCGGTAACGGTTAAACTGGATAGCTTCCAATGAATTTGGGAAAGCTGGGGCAGGCTCTCACCGCGCGCGAGATCTTCGAACTGATTCAGGACGATCTGGAACAGGTCGAAAAGCAAATCACTGTCGAGTCAGTCGCCTCGGTGGACGCGGTTACCGCCATCGGGCAATATCTCCAATCGAGCGGTGGCAAGCGGCTGCGGCCTTCCTTGCTGCTGCTATCGGCGAAGCTGGCGGGGCACGCCGGGTCCACTGCCATCCAGATGGGCGCGGTGGTGGAGATGATCCACGCCGCCACGCTGGTGCACGATGATGTCATCGACGCCGCCCAAACGCGACGCGGACGCCCGTCGACCAATGTCAAATGGGGCAACCACACCTGCGTGCTGGCCGGCGACTGGCTCTACATGCAGGCGTTCCACGTGGCGCTGCGGGAACGGAATTTTCAGATTCTCGATCTGCTCATCGGCCTTACCCAGATGATGGTCGAGGGCGAGCTGCTGCAACTGGAGCGGATCGGGCGAATCGACGTCAGCGAAGCCGATTGCATGGAACTGGTGGATCGCAAGACGGCCTGCCTGTTCTCGGTATGCGCGAAACTTGGTGGTCTGGCCGGCGGTGGCGATGTCACAGTGCAAGAACGCCTGGCGGAATACGCCTGGAACCTGGGGATGGCGTTTCAGCTGGTGGACGACGTGCTCGATTTCACCGCTCGCGAAAAGACGCTCGGCAAGCCAGTGGGCGGCGATCTGCGCGAAGGCAAGGTCACGCTGCCATTGGTCTATGCGTTGGAGTGCGCCTCGCCCGAAGAGCGGCGGCTGGTGGAGGCGATCCTCGAAGATCGCAATTACGATAAAGTGCCGTTTGCCAGGATTCTCGCGCTGCTCGAAAAGTATCGCGGCATCGAGCGTGTGCGGGAGCGCGCGCAGGCGTTCACCGACAAGGCGCGGCACATTATCGGCGAGTTTCCAGACTCACCGTACCAGCGCGCGCTGCTGGCGGTTACCGAGTTGGTGACCGAGCGCGACCACTAATAGAGTAGGGCAGACGATCGGTTTTTGTCGTCTGCCGCAGGCCGCGAAAAACGTTACTCCCGCTCCTGTTTCGAGCTCTGATCACTGGGCTTTTCGGTCTTCGACTTCTCCCGGTCCGCGCTCCGTTCCGCCTCCGAGTTGGAATAGGTCACCGTGGGGTGTTTGGCTTCGATGCGCGCTTGCCGCGCGGCGGCGGCATCTTTGTAGCGCTCAAACGCAATGGCCTGCGCCACTTCGTCGCTCTCTTTGCTTTTCTTCTTGGGCTGGTCAGCCGCCAAGGCAAGCGAAGTAAGAAGGAATCCGGCGGTAACGAACCCGGCTAGGAAATTCGTGCGCACAAGTCACCTCCAGACCCATGCATCAAGCATCACAATTGCCAGAGTATGAAACGGTACGTTACCAGCGCATAGTAGCGTGGACGCTTTGCCCTTCGACTGACACCGTGGTCTCCGCCTGGAAGGGATCGAGCGGTGCATCTTCGAGACGCGTCGCCAGTAATTCGTCCATGATGTATTCGCGGTGATCGCGAATCGCTTCCTGTAACAGAGGGCTTTCCGTGGAGAGGCCCAGTTCGATGCGTTGGCTCACCGAGAGCCCCGCGTCCTTGCGAAAAACCTGCAGGTTCCGCACCAGGTCGCGCACCAGGCCTTCGCGCTTGAGCGCGGGAGGAATCTCCAAATCGAGCGCTACCACGACACCGCCTTCTTCCGCCACGCCGTACCGTGGATCGGGCTCCTGCTCGAGGCGGAAGATGTCGGCTGGTACCGGTTGGTCAAATCCCGGGACGCGCACTTGGCCGTTGTCCTGAACGTGCATCGCCAAAGCTTCACGGGTCTCCTCGTCGAGCGACTCGAAAATCTGGCGGAAACGGGCGACATCTTTACGCAGGTGAGCGCCGGCGGCCCGCCAGTCGGCCTTCAGAGCGCGGCGGAAGAAAGTGGAGCGATCCGACTGCCCCTTGACCTCCTTCACGTTGAGTTCGCTCTGGATCATCGCACTTTGCTCGTTCAGAGCTTGGACCCTGTCCGCAGGGCAGACCACGTGCAGCGCCTGCAAAGGCTGGCGGACCCGGATCGTTCTTTGGGAGCGGACCTTCAATCCCAGGCTGATGACGGAGCGTACCGTTTCCGTCCGCCGCAACAAAGCCTCATCGCGCCACTCGGCGGGCACCACCGGCCACTCGGCATGATGTACGGATTCCGCCGCTTTGGGATCGAGACCGCGCACGGCATTCTGCCAGATGCGCTCGGTGATGAATGGGATTACCGGCGCCAGCGCCAAAGCAGTCGAGCGCAGAGCTGCCAGCAGCGATGAATAGCAGGCGCACTTGTCGTCCTCGTGCCCGCTGCGCCAGAAACGGCGCCGGCTCACGCGCACATACCAGTTGGAGACATCGTCGAGGTATGCTTCGATATCGCGGATTGCCGTCGGCGTGTCGTAGCTTTCATAGCTCTGCTTTACGCTATCGAGCATGACTGCAGTGCGAGCCAGCAACCACTGGTCAGTGACCTGTAGCGAGTCGTACGAAACGGGCTGAGACAGATCGGGCTGATCGATGATCGCGTAGTTCACCAGGAATACATAGATGTTCCACAGATCGGCGATTTTGCGCGCGGCCATTTCGGCCAGGTTGTAGCTGAAGCGCATGTTCACCGAAACCGGACGGCTGCAGAATAAATACCGCATGGGGTCGGCGCCGACCTTGTTCACGGCGTCGTCGAACTGGATCATGAAACCGGTTTTCGAGAAGCGCGTACCTTCTTCGCTTACCACCGATTCGTACGACAGCACTTTTTCATACGGCGAGCGCCCGCTCAGCGTCACGCTCATGAAGAGCATGGAATAGAACCAGAGGCGGACCTGCTCGCGCATTTCGGAAACCCATTCGGCGGGGTAGGCCTTTTCCCATTCGGCGCGATTGTCCAGGTATCCCAAAGTGCTGTAGGGAACAATGCCGGCGTCGAGCCAGCAATCGCCGACCTCGATCACACGGGGCGCTTCCTGCGAGCACTTCGGACAGCGGATGCGCACGTCATCGACCCACGGGCGGTGGAGTTCGGGCAGACGATCGACCGCGGCCGGATCCACCGCCAGCGAGCGCAGTTCGTCGAGCGAACCCACCACCGTGAGTTCATTGCAGTGCGGGCATATATAAAAGGGCAGCGGCAGGCCCCAGTAGCGCTTGCGCGAGATGCACCAATCGCCCATGTTGGTGAGCCAATCTTCCATGGCTTTGCCGATGTGCTCGGGCATCCACGCCACGGTGCGCGCGGCTTCGAGCATCTGCGGACGGATCTCTTCACAACTGATGAACCACTCATTCACCAGGCGGAAAATCAACTCATTCTTGCAGCGCCAGCACACCGGATAGCTGTGGGTGTACATCTCGGCTTTGAGCAGCTTGCCGGATTCCTTGAGCGCGTAGGAGATGTCCTGAGCGACTTCGGAGGCATGCTTCCGAGCCAGCCAGCCGAAATCGGGGAGGTAGTTTCCGTTGCCATCGACCGGCGAGATGGCGGCCAGCCCCAACAACTCGCCGAGTTCGTGGTCTTCGCGGCCGCAGCCTGGCGCGATGTGCACGATGCCCGAGCCTTCCACTGCGTCCACGTCACTCCACGGCACCACGCGGTGCGGTCCTGCGCGTTGCTGCTCCGGCAATTCCGGAAAGAACGGCTCGTACTCGAGGTCCAGCAATTCCTTCCCGGCGATCTCGCGCTCCACTTTGGGATGAAATTCGCGCAGTTTTCCGAGCGCTTCCTTACCAAGGATCAGCGTGTGGTTCCAGTGGTGTGAGGAGACCTCGACATAGGTCAGATCCGGATTCACCGCCGCGGCGACGTTGGCCGCGAGCGTCCAAGGCGTAGTGGTCCACAGCAGCAGACGGCGGGAAGGAGTGGCCTTGAGCGTCGCCATCACGTAAACGGAAAGGTGTTCCAGATCCTTGTGCGAGCCGGCCATTTCGTGTTCGGAGAGGCTCGTGCCGCAGCGCCAGCACCAGGGCATCGGCAGGCCGCGCTGATACAGCCAGCCGCGGCGATGGCACTCCTTCAGAAATGTCCAGATCCCCAGAATGTTGGAGTCGTCGTACGTGAAATAGGAATGATCCCAGTCCATCCACATGCCGAGGCGGGCGGATTGTTCGGAGATCACTTTGGCGTAAGTTTCCACGCGCTGGCGGCATTGGCGGGAAAAGTTGTCCAGGCCGAACTTCTCAATATCCGGCTTGCCATTGAAGCCCATTGCCCGCTCGACTTCCACTTCCACCCACAGCCCCTGGCAATCGAAGCCGTTCTGGTATTTTGCGGAGTGGCCGGTCATGGCCTTGTAGCGCAGAAAAACGTCCTTCAGGGTGCGGCCCCAGGCGTGGTGAACGCCCATCGGATTGTTGGCGGTGATGGGGCCGTCGACGAAACGAAACAGAGGCCGTCCCTGCCGCAATTTCCGAAGCTTTTCGAATGCCTGGGATTCCCGCCAGAAGGAAAGGATTTCCTCTTCGACCACCGGCGCTTCGAAGGCCGGAGGCACCGACTCCAACTTGTGCATGGGTTTACTGAAACCAGTGTGACATAGCGCAGTTGAGGCCGTCCAGCAGCGGCCGGGCGCCGCGGCATCGAGCGCGAGCGCGCGAAAAATTCTAACCGAATCACTTGCATTCGGCGGTATGGGAGATTACTATAGCCCCATGCGTTTAATGCGTTTACTCGTTCCGATGCTGTTTGTCGCAGTTGCAGTTTCTGTTTTTGCCCAGGAAGCGCCCAAGAAGAAGGCATTGCCCCCTCCGACGAATCTAAAATTGTTGCAGCCGACGAACCTCATCGAGACTATGCGCTCGTTCACGGCTGCGCTGGGAGTGCAATGCACGTATTGCCACGTGATGGGGAATTTCGCCAGCGACGAGAATCCTAAGAAGGAAATCGCCCGCATGATGATCACGATGGCCCGGGAAATCAATGCCAAGTTTCCGGACGGCCAGCAGCACGTACGCTGCTACACGTGTCACCGCGGTATGACCATGCCTCTGACGGAACCGCCAGCGGCCAACAACTAGATCCTCCGAGCGCCATGAATCGCGGCCGGGGCACGGGATTCTTTCCCGCGCTCCGGCTTTTTGTTAGGCCCATATGAAGACTCGACTGAAGCGCCTCGCGTGTCTTGGCATTCCGGCTGTCGTGATCGCGATCTGTTCCGAGCAGCCATCCTGCGCCACGCCGATTCCCTTGCTATCGCCCGTCGCCGCGGAGTGGAAGCTTGGTTCTCCTCAAGTCTGCTCGCAACCTGTGCCCGCCGAACTCCGCATCTGGAGCGGTACGACCCACGCGCGGCGGGCTTGCCGCGCCGAGTACGATGGCTTGCCGCCGATGAGTCTCACCATTTACTACATGCCAGGCTGGCCGGGAGCAACCGCATTCGACGCTCTCCAGAGATGGCGAATCCAGCCTGGTAAGATGGCCTTCTACAAGGGCCCCTACTTCGGCGTCGTCGAGTCTCCGCAAGCCGGCAGGAACGCACTAAACCGTTTCACCGTCGCCG
>Ga0335081_10000902_pt1 | contig 47593 bp, 40 predicted proteins | sample Lox_Sample_35_FD_206713 | JGI IMG/M metagenome (GOLD analysis project Ga0335081, IMG submission 206713) | Soil microbial communities from Loxahatchee National Wildlife Refuge, Florida, United States - Lox_Sample_3.5 | ecosystem: Environmental > Terrestrial > Soil > Wetlands | place: USA... | reverse complement strand
AAGAATACGAGCGAGTGGCCACTAGCGCGCCATCAATTCTGTCTCAGGTTGCGGATCGAAGCACAATTGAATTCCTGTTTCGTCCCTTCCAACTGGAGAGCAATTGGCTGGTATGGGCTGTGAAGTTCTGGCACCATTTGAACCCGCACGCATTCCCAATTGAGAGCAGTGAAGTCGACACCTTCTTGAGGCTCGGTAGTTGCAGCGGGCCGGTAGTCAGATACATGAAGCTACTGAATAGGTTCAGGACATTCGTACTCTCTCACCAAGACTGGCTGCCGCAATTGTGGGAGGCTGATGGCAGGGTTGACGGCGAACTGGATGGGAAACCTGTGTGCTCCGATAACAAGTTGTGGGACAAGATGTGCATGGGCCTCGTCGAACTGGATCGCGCTGGCAGGCCCCACGAACTTCCCGGGTTGTGCTCGTTCGTCCGTTAAGCGGGTGGTATGAGCTGTATACCGACAGGGAACCCTCACTCTTGATAACTGTCGCTATCAGGCAATATCGCAAGTTATCCCTCCTCATCGCCTGAGCGCAGCGGTAATGGTCTGCACCGTTATCTCCGGGTTGGCCACCTCGACGATCAGCTCGTTGTAGCGCTCGTCGCGCAATTCGATGACGACGGTGTTTTCGGGATGATGCACATCCCAGAACACCCGTTTGCCTTCCTGGTAAAAGGTGCCGGCCGTAATCACGCCGGGGACGCTGGTTCCCGGCATCCTCAGGCCGTGCCACCAGCCGCGGGCGACGCTGGGATCGGCCCGGATGCCGGCAACGTGGCGTAGCGGCACCTCCAGCGAACTCTTGAGGGCCCACAGCCTGTCGGCTCCCATGACCCGCAACAGGAGACGATCTTCGACCACGGAGATTTCAACCATTGCCGCTCACCTCGTGTCCGGTCTTGCCGGCGAGCAGATCGATGGCGTGGGGAAGAATTTCCATCACCGCTTCGAGCGACTGCACGGCCCCGTTCGGACTGCCCGGTAGATTCAGAATCAGGGTACTGCCGCGAACACCGCACAGGCCGCGGCTCAATATCGCCAGCGGCGTGTGGGCCAATCCCGCAGCCCGCATTTTCTCCGAAATGCCGTCGATGAACCTGTCGCAGACCGCGCGCGTTGCCTCGGGCGTGACGTCGCGAGCGGCAATGCCGGTGCCGCCGGTAGTGACGACCAGGGCCACTTCCGCACTCACCTTGGCGAGGATTGCCTCGATGGTGGGCTGGTCGTCGGGCACAATTTCCTGACGCCGGACGTCGAAGCCGTTCTTGCGCAGCAGCTCAGCGGTGGAGGGGCCGGAGAGGTCGGCGCGGTCCCCGCGGGAGCAAGAGTCGCTGACGGTGACGATGGCCGCGGTTCGCATGGTAATTGAGGCTCGGGCTACTTTGGCGCGGCTTCACAGGCCGTCCAAAAAGTCAAAAGCAGGTCCCTTGTATCTTAGCTGACACTGCCCGCCGGCCTCTTCAAAACGTGTCAGAACCTGAAGTCGATGCCCATGTTCTGCGCAATTTCTCGCGTGGCGTTGCGGAACTGGCCGGGCGTGCTGATAAGGTTGATCGCCCGCCCGTGCTCGCGGCCAGCGTCCGCCAACGATACTGCCCTTCCCTGTCCGTCACATCAACGCCGATGCAGTAAATCCGCACCCCGGCGGCATTGGATCATCGCCGAAGTTTGTAGCGGCGAGGGGTGGCTGTCTGCGTTGCGCCCGTCGGAGATGGCCAGCAGCACGCGGTTCGGATACTTAAGCAGCTCGCGTTACCGAGGCTGGCCGGAACGGCGGAAAATTCAGGCGCTCCGGCCAGGGGCGATAGGTGGCTCCGCCCGCGTTAGAATCGGAATTTGTACCGCACCTGCACGCCGATCAGGCGAGGGTCGGCCCAGTGTGTGCCGCCGAAGGTGTTGCTGTTGTCGAGCTGATAGATGCTGTTGCCGATATTGGTGCTGACCAAGCGCACCAGCACGTTTTCCCCGAAGCTCTTCCCCACCGACAAATCGAAGGTGTAATAACTGGGCAGGTGACTGGGGCCGTCGCCATTGAGAAATCCTGAGCCATAGTTGAAGGTCACCGCCGCGAAGGTGCGCCACGGTAGATCGCCTTCCATGCCCGCCGAGAGCGTGTTGCGCTGATCGTGATCGAGGAAGAACAAGCCTCCCTCCGGAGGCGAGAAATCCGTGAGACCGCCGGTCACCGCTCCGAAACCCTGCGCCGTCTGGTTGGAGTACACCAGATGCGCGTGATAGTGGCTGAGCAGCAGCGGCGAGCGCAGCGTGGTTTCGAAGCCCTCGATGCGGGCGCCCTGGATGGTGAGCGGCAGGAAGATGTTGGAGTTGCCGAGCGCGTCATGGTCGAAGAAATTGCGCGCGCCGGTGCGGAAGTAAGTTTCGCTTAATGCCCAACCGTACAGCGGAATGGTGATGCCGTACTCCTGCTGGATGTCGCGCTCGCCCTTGAGCGGCAGGAAGCCAAAGCCCTGGTTGGCGGCAAATTGCAATAGCGGGCCGGAGACGGTATCGAGCGGCGGCGGCTGGTAGAAGTACGAATAGGCCGCGCGCAGCACCCAGTTCAGCTTGGGCAGTTGAATGGCTACGCCCAAGCGCGGGTCGGCCGCGTTCTCGTTGAGCTCGCCGGCGAAATGCGTGAGCCGGATTCCGCCCGTGAACGTAAGCCAGGATGCGGCCTTGAACTGGTCTTCCAGGAAGAACGCCTCCATATTACCTTTTGGGAAGACGCGCTGGCTTAGCTGGTCGCCCGAGCCATCGTTGGCAATCACCGAGAAGAACGAATTGTCCTGCTGCGCGAAGGCGTAGATGCCCGCGCGCGCATTGTTGCGCTTATTGATTGCCGACAGCGTGATCTGGCCGCCCTCATAGTTCGAGGCGCGGTTGTCGGTGGCGATCGGCACGTCGTTCGGACCACCTTCATAGGCAGCCCGGTTGAAATGGTAGAAAGGCGAAACGATCAGCATCAGGCCGGGCGAGTAGATGTGCGCCCAGGTGAAGACGCCGAAGACATCCTGCTCGCGCTCGTGATCGTCGATGCCGGCAGCTTGCATGTCGGGATCGTTCGGCACCTGATAGTAATCAAGCCGCAGGCCGGCATCGAAGCGAAGCTGGTCGCGCGAGTTCGGATTGTAGAGAAGCGAAGTGAACCCGCCGCCACCTTGCGTCTGGTTGTGAAGGTTGACGGGCGTAGGCGGCTCCAGTCCCCACTCGGTGCTGTTGCCGCTGCCGCTGACGTAGTACGCGAATTTGGCAGTGTGATCGCCGAAGCTCAGCCAATCGTCGGTCTGATTGTAGTTCCCATATCCGGCGATGAACTCCGCCTCGCGATTGCGCTCAAAGCCGCTGTTGGGCGCGACATTGAAAAGCCCATAGGTGCGGTCGCCGTACTCGGCGGCGTAGCTGCCGGTCTCGCTCTGGAGATAGGAGATGTCCCTGGGATTGAACTGCGGGCCAACCGTCGAGGCGATGTTGGTGTTGGGAAGGGGCACGCCATCGATCGCCCACGTGACCTGGTGGCCGCCGCGCACGTGCAACTGATCGTGTAGCACATAGGAGCCCGGCACGAAGCCGGTGATCACCTTGAGGCTGTTGCTGGAATTCACGCCGGCATAATCGAAGATCTGGCGCTGCGAGATGAGCAGGTCGCGGCGAGGAGAATCCGGCGTCAGGTCCTCGGGTGAGGCGGTCACGGTGACCTCTTCCTTGGCGCTGGCTACGGCGAGCTGGTAATGCAGCACGGGCGCCGAGCCGGAAACTACGTTGAAGACCTGCGACTGCGGCGCAAACCCCGGCGCCCGCACGGTCACCGTGTACTTGCCCAGCGGCACCGCATCGAAGTAGAACTCGCCCTCGCTGGTGGTGATGGCATCGCGCTTGTAGCCGGAATCGCTGGCCTGAAGCGTGACCTGCGCCGCACCGATGGGATGGTGCTGCGGATCGTGCGCCACGCCACGCACATTGCCGAAGACGGTCGCGCCCAGCGGCAAATGGAAAGCCGCGAGGCACACTGCGACCAGCAGCGCCGCTGTGAGTAGGCGCAGATTGGCAGACATTCGGAACATGGCGGTCTCCAGCCGCGCGTTGGTTGCACGCGCGGAAAGGAACTCGTTTAGTAACGAGGAATTTGGTCAGAGGACAGGCGAGCGCCAGGCAGAGCAATCTGCCAGCCGGCGCCTTTCAGCCCTGCAAAGTTGGCTCGGTCAGCGTGTCGGATGAAGGCGGGCCGCGTTGCGGGACGGTGCCGGCGGTTTGCCGAGTTATGTCGGAAGAGGCGCGGCAAACAAGATCAGTCGAGCGCGACTTCGCAGAAATCACGGTCGCGGAAACCGGAAGCGCCGCTGCCGACTGCGAAGTGAGCGCGCTCCGATGACGGTAAGGGCAGGCCAGCGCTGTGGAGCGATAACCCTCTCCCAGGCCGGGGGCGGCGCAATGGTGCGTGCCACCGCGCCGGCAGCATGCGGGCACATTTGGCTGCGCTTGCAGCAGGGGCAGACAAACTCCTGCCATCCACAAGACCAGCAATAGACCGGCAAGCACGCGGCGCATGGTGCTGAGATTGTACTACGCCAGGGAAGGGTTGTGGGGCGAGCGCCAGACCCTCATACATCACATGCGCTTGTGACGTATGCACTTGTTGCCTGTGCGCCGGGAGTGTTCCGCTAGAGTGTATCTGGAGTAGAGCCTGGAATGCCGAAAGTGGCCGTAGCAGTGCGCAAAGCCAGTGTTTTCGGGCCTTTGACGCGAAATCTGCGGATCACCTTAGCTAGTGACCGCCGGCACTCGGCGACGTGCGCAGACCTATACGCAGCGCGACACTGACGTTCTTGGCCCCTCGGAGCGGCTCGCACACGCTCCGGCCGCGAAACGCGGAGATACGATGGATGTTTCAGGGGGTGGTCGTGCTTACACCATACGGGTTGGACATCATAGAAAGCTGCCTGGCCTGCAAGATGCGCGCCGAGCGTATTTTTTGCGATCTTCCGCCAGCCGCCTTGCAGGTTTTCGAAACCATAAAATACGCAACCGCCTATCCGCGGGGCGCCGTGCTCTTCGTCGAGGGGCAAACGCCGCGCGGCATCTTCGTTCTGTGCAAAGGCAGGGTCAAGCTGTCGATCTGCTCGACCGACGGCAAAACCCTAATCCTCAAGATCGCCGAGCCGGGAGAGGTGCTGGGCCTCAGCGCCACGGTGAGCGGCAAACCTTATGAGCTTACGGCCGAGACGGTCGATCCCTGTCAGGTCAACTTCGTGAAGCGCGATGACTTCGTGCGCTTCCTGCGCGAGCACAGTGAAGCCTGCCTGCGGGTGGCGGAACAGCTCAGCGAGAAGTACAACTCGGCGTGCCGGGAGATTCGTGCGCTGGGGCTGTCGCACTCCGCCAGCGAGAAGCTGGCCAAGCTGTTGCTGGAGTGGAGCTCGCGCAATGGCGAAGCGGCGAAGACGGAGCCGCGGCTCAAGCTGGCGCTCACCCACGAAGAGATCGCGCAGATGATCGGCACCTCGCGCGAGACGGTGACGCGGCTGTTCGCCGACTTGAAGAAGCGGCAGATCGTGCAGGCGAAAGGTTCCACGCTGCTGATCCGCAACAAGGCCGCGCTGAAGGCGATGGCGATCACGCAGTAGATAACGGGCGACGCGATGACCTCTTCGCACGCGCGCGAGGGCTCTTTTACGCTGTCGCGATGGCTATTGCCGGCTCCGTCACGGGCAGCCATAACCATCCCTACGTGAGCCATTTGCTTAGGGGTTGTGAATACGGTCACGGAAAAGAGTGACTGCAATCACTGCGCGCCCACCATAAAAAGCGATATTACCTGCATTATGGAGAGCACGAAGCAGTCGAGTTGCATCACTTGCGATTTCCGCCCGGATCGCCTTTTCTGCGATATGCCGGCGGAGTCGCTGCGGGCCTTCGACGAGATCAAGCTGCTCGCCGCTTACCCCCGGTCCACCCTGCTGTTCGCCGAGGGCCGCCCGGTTCGCGGCATTTTCATCCTGTGCGATGGCCGCGCCAAGCTGTCCATCTGCGCAGAGAACGGCAAGCGCCTCACCTTGCGCATCGCCGGCCCGGGCGAGGTCCTGGGACTGGGCGCCGCTCTTTCCAACACCCCGTACGAAGTCACGGCCGAGTTGCTGGATACCTCCCAGGTGGTCTTCGTCCGCCGCAAGGAGATGATGAGGTTTCTGCGCGATCACCCCACCGTGTGCATGGAAATCGTGCGCATGCTCAGCCAGGACCTGCACGGGGCCTACGAGCGCGTCCGCAGCATCGCCATGGTGCACTCGCGCCGTCCGCGCATTAGCTTCCGGCCACGGGCGCTGGTGGTGTAGCTCGCAGCCGATGCAACTCGCTCATGGCGCGGACTGAAGTGTCCCCCGCTGGCATGGCTGGGGAAGTCGGTGAGGTCGCGCTACTGGCGCGCGAGCGCTTCGCTGGAGGTAGCCAGCGCAGACATTCTTAAGTAGAGCAGGGCAAAGCCGATGAAAACGGTGGCGTCGACCACTGTAACTCCGGCAATCGACACAACGGTCAAGATCCACGGAAACCACGGGGGCAGCGCAATATTAGCCGGAATCCAGGAGGCCAGCCAGAATGGCCACATCCCCGCGATATAGCTCCCGATTGCAAAATCAGCCAGTAGAACTGCGAGCGTGAGCCACTTCCCCTCCGTTAATTCATCGCTGCGGAACAGGGCTTGGAGGACTTTGCAATCGTCCAGGATGACGGCGGGCATAGCGAGGACAAAGCGGGAGAAAATGAGTAGGACTAAACCCATCAACCCACCCACGAGGAGATTCACCAGAGTTTTGAAATGGGTCGGATGCACGTGAAGCTCACCCAATACCCAGAAAACGCCGCCGCTCAACATGAAAAAGACCGCGAATGTGACCAGAAGCAATAAAAAGAGCAACAGGGAAATGCGCAGGAACGGGCCCGTCCGCTCACGAATTTCGGCAAAAATATCTGCAACCGAGGGGACAACTCCTCTGGTGATTTTCCGCATAGCTATGCTAATGGCGCCCAACGAGAAAGCAAAAGCCATCCAGATGACCAAAGCTTGGGCAGAGTTCACCAGCCAAATCTTGAGAATCCCAAGCTTCAGCGTTTCACTACCTACGCGAAGATGCTGCCCAATCTCCCTTATCTCATACCGATCCAGGGAGATTGCGATCCAGCCTGCGACTACGGATGGGGCAGTGAGCTTGACGCAAAGCCAGAACTGGTCGAAATAAACACGGTGGATTTCTGCTACAAATTCACCGACTGATTGTGAATCCCCGAGGGCCAGCGGAGGGCGAGTCCAGGGGCGCTCACCCTCCTTGCTCACCTCCAAATGCTCTGGGCTGTCGATGCGGCGCTTTGCCAATTCGGCCATTAGAGCGACGCGGGCCTCAGGGGTCAACTGTTCTGACTCCGTCGCCAACTGGAGGAGTTCTCCGTCGGCTTTCGCTGCATACGCTTTGGTGAGATCGTCTGTCTGCATCGGCACGAGTCTTAGCTCAGCCGCGAGCTTGCCGCAATCGCGATTTCTGAACGGCTACGGATAGGACAGCACAACTACTATGGGTCAGGACCGCGGGTGACGCGGTGATGCATTGCGAGTCCCAGGGACAGGTTGTGCCAAGCGCCATCGTTACGGCGCGAACTCAAACACTACGCCGCCGCCGGTGGCCCCGCCATTCATGGTGGTGCCGTAGAGATTTCCCGCCGCGTCGATGGCCAGGGTGCCCGAAGGCCCGGCCCCATCGGTGCAAGGATAGCCGCCGGGGCAGAAATCGTATAAGGAAGTAAACGTCCATCCGCCGCTACCCGGACTTAACTTGAAGATCGTACCCCAGCCATTAGCTCCTCCTGCACTCGTGGTGCCGTAGAGATTGCCGGCCGCATCCATGACCACAGTGCCCAAGGGTTCCTGCCCGTCCGGCCCACCGAACGCGTGAAGCGTGCTAAATGCCCAATCTGGGGAGCGCGTCAGCTCGAAGACCGAGCCATTGAGATTCGTAGCGCCGCAGCAGGTGGTGCCGTAGAGGTTGCCCTGCTGGTCCATCATCAGGCCAGCGTAGGGTCCCTCGCCGTCGCTGCCTCCGGTGAAGTTGTACAGAATATTCTCCGTCCAGCTTGAACCGGAGTGGATCAACTGGTAGACCACACCATCGCGGTTGGCGCCCCCGCCGTTGGTGGTTCCATAAAGATTGCCGCCCTGGTCGAAAATCACGCCGCCCCAGGGTTGCATCGCATCGCCAGTCTGGAAGAAGGCGTGCAGGATGCTCTCCGTCCAGTTGCCATTTACGCGGCTCAGCTCGTACACAGTGCCGCAACCATCTTGGCAGTAGTAGATGTCCTGCCCTCCAAACAGGGTCGTGCCATAGATGTTTCCTGCCGCGTCGAAGGCCAAGTCGGCATCTTCCGGAGACGCGCCGTCGTTGCCTCCCTGGAAGCGATAAAGCACGGTCTCCAACCACTGACCGAGAACATTGGCGGAGGCGTGCGGCGGCGGTTGCAGATTGTAGGCCGTGCCGCAGCCCATGCCGAGGCACCCTGTTCCTCCTTGCGTGGTCGTACCGAAGAGACTGCCGTTGGGACCGATGACCGGGCGCGCGCCAGGATTGCCGCCGTCCAGGCCGCCCTGGAAGTTATAGATCGGCGTGAAAAGCCAGCTAGAGCCGTGGCGAGACATTTTGAACACGATGCCGCACCCCTCATAGCAATTCATTCCGGGGCCGCCGTACTGGGTTGTTCCATAAAGGTTGCCGCCGCGATCGATGCTCACGCCGCTGGTGGGATAAATTCCGCTGTTTTGGCCCTGGAAGTTGTGAAGCACAGTGTAGGTTTGCGCCTGCGCGGAGGGCATTATGTACATGGCAAGCGCACACATCAGCAGGAGCGCGAAGCCTGCTCTGCGCAGATCACGGTTCAGGAGGACCTTGTGGGCTGGATTCGTCATCGTGGTTCTCCTTCGCCGAAAGTGTCTGCTGACGTAGTATGAGCGTCCGTACTTTAGCACTCAAGTCCGGCAATGTTCCAGACGCCACTCCTCAGTTCGCTGTGAAATTCCGACGCGAATTGGACATTTAGAACGGAACCAAGCTGTTGACTTGCGCATGGCGACTTCTTTTTCGAAGGCCGGACGCGAGCTGGGCCAGGTACTCACGGCGGTACGTGGCAGCTTGTTGCATTTGCCCGGAAGTGGACGCCGCGTCCGCTGCCGGACATGCCGGCAAGCACCGAACGCAGGTAAGTACCCCTAGACGCGAGCTCTGCTTGGCGCGCCGATTGCATCTGCCATCTTGCACGCTATGCCAACGTGGTTTCACGAACTTCGTTACGCCTTACGCCAACTCCGCAAGTCGCCCGTGTTCACGCTGGTGGCTGCCAGCACGCTGGCGCTGGGAATCGGCGCTAATACCGCGATCTTCAGCCTGCTCGATCAAGCCGTGATTCGCCGTCTGCCGGTCCGCCATCCCGAGCAACTGGTGCGCCTGCGTTACACCGGCGAGAGTCCCGGCCACACCAACACCTACGGAGGCGATGACCAGGACTTCTTCTCCTTTCCCATGTACCGCGACCTGCGCGACAGGAACCGCGTCTTCAGCGGGCTGGTCGCCAATGACGAGCAGAGGACCGGGGTGGAGTGGAACAACCGCTCCGAGCTGGTCGACACCGAACTGGTCTCCGGCAACTACTTCGGGGTGCTCGGCGTGCGACCGGCAATGGGTCGTTTGCTGCTTCCCTCCGACGACCTGCCCAACAGCAATCCTGTCGTCGTGCTCAGCTTTGGTTATTGGAAGAGCAAGCTAGGCGGCAACGCGCTCGTGCTCGGCCAGACCTTACTGATCAACGCGCATCCGTTCGTCGTCGTCGGCGTGGTTTCGCCACAATTTCACAGCATCGTGGCGGGCCAAACGCCGGGCGTGTTCGTACCGGCTTCCGCCAAGAACGTGATTACGCCGGGCTGGCAAGACGCAGAAGACCGGCAGTCGCACTGGCTCACGCTTGTGGGCCGCTTGCAACCGGGTGAGCGCCTGCAACAGGCGCAAGCCGGCCTGGAGCCGCTGTGGCATGCGCTGCGCGCCGAAGAACTGAAGCAGTTCGGCTATCCCTCGCCGCGCACGCGACGGTTGTTTCTCGATGAATCGCATATCCAGGTGTTGGACAGCGCGCGCGGATTTTCGCCGCTGCGCGACCAAATAGGCACGCCCTTGCTCATCCTCATGGGCATGGTGACACTATTGCTGCTCATGGCCTGCATCAACGTCTCCAGCCTGCTGCTGGTGCGCGCTGCCGGACGGGCGCGCGAGATGTCAGTGCGCTACGCTATGGGCGCCGGCCGCTGGCAAATCCTTCGCCAGTTGCTGGTGGAAGGACTGCTGCTGGGCGTGCTCGGCGGCGCGCTCGGCCTGGCCCTTGCGCCGGCAATCTCGCGCATGCTGGTGCGGATGGTGCTCACCGAACCCACCAGCGAGATACCTTTCTCGACCTCGCCCGATCCCCGCCTTCTGGCGTTCAACTTCGCCGTCGCATTTGGAGTGAGCATCTTGTTCAGTCTGGCGCCGGCCTTGCGCTTTCTGCACCCGGACCTGGTCAACTCCCTGAAGCAGCAGAGCGCAACCGCAGCCGAAGGGCCGCTTCGCTTTCGGCGAATGTCCGTAGGAGCGCAGATTGGGGTGAGTCTGCTGCTGCTGGTCGGCGCCGGCCTGTTCGTTCGCACCCTGCACAATCTCCAGTCGGTTGATGTCGGCTTTGCCAGCGATCACCTGGTTACCTTCCGTTTGAATCCGCGCCTCGCCGGTTATCGCAGCGAGCAGCTTCAGCCGCTCAACCGGCGCATTCTCGAAACACTTGCCGCACTGCCTGGAGTTCGTGGCGTGGCTGCCACCGACGATCCCGATCTGGCTGGTATCGAGCAGGACGACGATGTCTCGGTCGCCGGTTACAAGGCCGCCGAAGATGAAAACCTGACCGTGGAGAAGCCTCGGGTGACGCCGGAATACTTTTCCACGATGCAGGTGCCGCTGCTGGCGGGCCGCGCATTCACCCAGGAGGATGTCGCGGGAAAGCCGGCAGTCGCGATCGTCAACGCCACTTTCGCGAAGCATTACTTCGGCAGTCCGCAGAACGCCATTGGCCGCATGATCGCTTTTACCGGCTCCGGCGGCGACATCAAGTTCGATACCGAAATTGTTGGCGTGGCCGCCGACACCAAACACTCCGCCGTACGCGATCCCGTTCGCCGAACAGTGTACCGGCCGCTGGCGCAGAGCCCGCGACTGAATTACATCACCTACCTGATCAGAACGTGGCAACCACCGCAGACTGCCGAGGCAAGCGTGCGCGCGGCCATGACGCAACTCGACTCCAAGCTGGCGATGTACGACCTGCAAACCATGCAGCAGCAGGTTGCCGACAGCCTGTCGAACGAGCGGCTGATGGCGCTGCTATCGATCAGCTTTGGGGCGGTAGCGGTGCTGCTGGCGGCCATCGGCCTGTACGGTGTGCTGGCGTATTCCACTGCTCAGCGCACGCGCGAGATCGGCATCCGCATGGCGATGGGCGCGCAACGCGCTTCGGTGGTGCGCATGGTGCTACAGGACGTGGCGTGGATCGTTGGTGTGAGTATCCTGGCGACCCTGCCGATATCGCTGCTGCTGGGACGCATGTTGGGTAGCGAACTTTACGGCGTCAGCGCGGGCGATCCCTTAACTTTAACGCTGGGGACGCTGCTCATGGCGGGAGTCGCCCTCATCTCGGCGCTGGTGCCGGCCCGTCGCGCCGCCTCGGTGGACCCCATGCAAGCGTTACGGAGTGAGTGAAGACGCAGCGGGAACTCGCCTCGCCGCCTGCTTTGCGGGCTCTGCTAAACTCACACTTTGGAGTACCGCACCGAGTCGCCGCAGCACGTTAACTCTCCCGAAGAACAGACAACCCACACCAGCCCTGTCGTATATATCCTTGCCGTCGTGTTCGGCTTGTTTTCGGGCTGGGTCAACCAGAAGGTTGCCGATCCGCTGCTCACCGCGCTGTGCGTGCTGGGCTTCACCATGTTCCTGGGCGTCTGGAAGAAAGAGCGGCCCTGGCGATGGCTGCTACTGGTTTGGCTGGGCGTGCCCCTGGTGCTTGCGTACTATCACTTTGTGGTGCGCTGGCCGCATGATCGCGGCCAGGTCTACGGCGCGTTTCTCCAGGTGCTGGCGGCAAGCGCAGGCGCGAATGGCGGCCACTTCCTGCGCCAGGTGATCGACCGCGTCTTCCTCCAGCAAGACGATTAAGGACGCCGCAGTTTGTCCCAACTCGGATGCGCCGCGTGTCCGTTCTGCTATAGCATGGCTCTTACTCTCCAGCGAGGTCATTCCATGAGACGTATCGCCCTAATCGCTTGCGCGCTGGCGCTCGCCGCCACGGCGCACGCACAGGCCGGCAGTTCGCCCGCTCCCGATCGCCCGAAGCCAATGGTCAGCTTCGATGTCAACGCGATGGACAAGTCCATCGACCCATGTAACGACTTTTATCGATACGCCTGCGGCAACTGGATGACGAGCAATCCCATCCCCGCCGATCAGCCCTCGTGGGGACGCTTCGACGAACTGCACGAAGATAACCAGCTTGTGCTGCGCGCCATTCTGGAGAAGTATTCCGCCAACCATCCTGATCGCAGTGCCAACGAGCAGAAGATCGGCGATTACTACTATTCCTGCATGGATGAGGCGGGCATCAACGCGAAGGGCATCGCGACGCTCAAGCCGCTGCTCGATCGCATCGACGGGCTCCGCGATAAGGCGCAATTGCCGATGCTGATCGCGTACCTTCAGGCCAGCGGCGCCGATGTGTTGTTTTCCTTCGGCTCGGAGCCGGACGCCAAAGACTCCAAGATGCAGATCGCCGGCGCCGACCAGGGCGGCTTAGGGCTGCCCGATCGCGACTACTACCTCAAGACCGATGCGAAGTCGGTTGAGCTGCGCGATGCCTACATCGGTCACGTGACCAGAATGTTCGCGTTGATGGGCGAGGGCCCCGATAAGGCCGCTGCTGACGCCAAGACAGTGATGAAGCTGGAAACGGCACTGGCACAGGCTTCGATGGACCGCGTAGAGCGCCGCGATCCCAACAATGTCTATCACAAGATGACCACAGCGCAGCTACAGGAGCTGAGTCCCGCCTTCGCCTGGAAGGAATACTTCACCGCGCTCAACGGGCCCAGCTTCAGCAGCCTCGACGTCTCCGTGCCGGAATTTGTGAAGGGCATGAACCAAACGCTCCAGACGGCGAGCCTGGACGACCTCAAGACATATCTTCGCTGGCATGCGGTACACAGCGGCGCTGAACTGCTGCCCAGCGCGTTTGTGGACGAAAGCTTCAGCTTCTACGGCAAAACGCTGACCGGCGCGAAACAACTGCGGCCGCGCTGGAAGCGGTGCGTGCGCTTCACCGACGGCGATCTGGGCGAGGCGCTGGGCCAGGCTTATGTGGCGGAGAAATTCCCGCCGGAAAGCAAGGCTGCCACGCTCAAGATGGTGCGCGAGCTTGAAGCCGCGCTCAAGAACGACATCACCCAGCTTTCCTGGATGACCCCGGAAACCAAAAAGCAGGCGCTGGAAAAACTGGCGCGCACCGAGAACAAGATCGGCTATCCCGACAAGTGGCGCGACTACAGCACGCTCACCATCGTTCGCGGCGACGCGCTGGGCAATTCGCTGCGCGCCAACCAATTCGAGTTCAACCGCCAGCTCAATAAGATCGGCCAGCCGGTGGACCGCAGCGAATGGAGAATGTCGCCGCCCACGGTCAACGCCTACTACAGCGACTTGCAGAATAACGTCAACTTCCCTGCCGGAATCCTCCAGCCGCCGTTTTACGATGCCAAGGCCGACGATGCTGTCAATTTCGGCGCGATTGGCGCAGTGATTGGCCACGAACTGACCCACGGCTTTGACGATGCCGGCAGCCAGTTTGATGCCGATGGCAATCTGCACAACTGGTGGACACCCAAGGATCGCGAGCAGTTCGACAGTCTCGAATCGTGCTTCGTCAACGAGTACGACGGCTTCGTCGCCGTCGATGACGTGCACGAGCGCGGCAAGCTCGAGCTGGGCGAGAACACCGCCGACAACGGCGGGCTGCGTATCGCGCACCTCGCCCTGCTGGATGTGCTCGCCAACACGCCGGAGAAGCCACTCAACGGCTTCACCCCCGAGCAGCAGTTTTTTGTTGGCTGGGGACAGATTTGGTGCGAGAGTGAGCGTCCGGAGTTCGCGCGCCTCATTGCCCAAACCAACGAGCACGCGTTAGGCAAGTTCCGCGTGAACGGCGTGATCAGCAACATGCCGGAGTTCCAGAAGGCGTTCGGCTGCAAAGCCGACGCGCCCATGGTGCGCCGGCCAGCGTGCAGAACGTGGTGAAGATAGTGGATGGTGGTTAGTGGATAGAGCGGGGGGATGGGGATTGGGGACTGGGGATTACGGCTGAGGCCACGGGAACTCCCAGCGCAACCTCGGGCCTCATCCCCGAGCCCGGGATCCCCAGACCGCTATCCTTCAGCCCGAGGTTCCTGACCCCTAACTCCTAGCCCCTGACCCCGCATCTGCTCTGCCACTATCCACTAACCACTATCCACTGATTTATAGTGTTCGGTGGCCCCGTGAAATCCCTCCGTCCCTATTCCAATCGAATCCTGCCGGCTTGCGTACTGCTTTTGCTCGCCGGCATTGCAGCCTGCAAGCGGCAAGGCCTCGCGCATCACGAATACATGTACGTTTCAGCGGTGGAGACCAGCCTGCGCGACCGCGTCGCCACCATGTACAACAAGGTGGGGACGGTACACAACGGCGATCGCGTCGAGGTGCTGGAGAAGCAGCGGCGTTTTCTGCGGGTGCGCTCGCCCAGCGGTCAGGAGGGCTGGATTGAGGAGCGCAGCCTGGTCCCGCAGGATGTGTACGACGGATTCGAGAAGCTGGCACAGGACGACGCCAATACTCCGGTGCAGGCCCGCGGCACCACGCGCGCCGAGCTCAACATGCACATGACTCCCTCACGCGAGGGCGAGCACCTCTATCAGCTCAAGGATGGCGAGAAGGTCGAAATCCTGCGCCGCGCCACCGCCGAGAAGAACGCGGCGAAGGCGCTGGCGTCCGCTCCCGCTCCTCAGACGAAGACCGGCGTCAGGCAGAAGAAGGCGGCGAAGCCCGCGAAGTCGGCTGACTCGACAAAGCCCACCGGCACCGCTACGGCAGCCAACGCGCCCACTACTGGTTCCGCGAAAACTGGCGACAAAACCGCAGCCCCGGAAGCGCCTGCCCCCCCGCCCATCATGGAAGATTGGTATCTGGTGCGCAATTCGGCGGGACGCGTGGGCTGGGTGCTGTTGCGCATGATCGATCTCGATGTACCGCTCGACGTCGCGCAATACGCCGAGGGGCAACGCATCATCGGCTACTTTGTGCTGAACACCGTCGAGGAAGAAGGCAAGCCACAGGCGCAGTATTTAGTGCTGCTCAACGAGCCGAAGGACGGCATTTCCTGGGACTACAACCAGATTCGCATCTTCACCCGCAATCGCCCCCGGCACCGCTACGAAACCGCCTACCGCGAGCGCAACCTCGAAGGCTACTTACCGGTAAGTGTGGGACATCGCGACTTCGGCAAGGAAGGCGACCTGCCGACGTTCACCATCCGCAAGAAGAACGACGACGGCCAGATCGTGGAAGTGACCTACAAGCTGAACGGCCCCATCGTGCGCCGCGTGCTCACGCCGGAAGAAGAGGCGCAGGAGAAGGCAAAGCACCAGGCCGCGCTCGCCGCTCGCATGAAGGAGCTGGGCGCCCGCCGTGCGCAGCATCCGGGCCAGGCGCCCGTGCACAAGCACCACAAACATAACTAGAGTCCAGAATCCAAAGATGGGCTGCGGCCCACCCTCGATCACTGGTGATATGGCGATTTATCGCCAGCTAGCGCCAGAGGGGTGGCTCTTTCCACCCCGGATCGATATTGACGTACGTACGCCGCCAAGTGGTCGTGTGCCCGATGGAATCCATAGCTTGCACCTCAAGTAGATACTCGCCTTTGATAAGAAGATCGGAATATATGAACTTGATTATGGCGAAGGTGTCCTTGCCCGGTCTGCGATACGGCGTGGCATCGAACCATGGAAGATTCACCTTTGCTTCGCCCTTCGGGTCTACGAATCTCATTCTGACCTGAACCCTAAGCTCCGGTTGTAATGCCAGGACCGGTTCGTATACCTCGAAATAAACAGGCACAACCTTCTTGGGCTTGAACGTCGGGTCGGTCGTGGGCGTCACTTCGTTATCCTCGCTCACGAGCGGCATATATTCAGGGGCGAGATTGACTTTCGCGGCCTCCTGCTTCGCCACCGAAGCGACACTCAGCCTCTGAAAGAGAAACAAGGAGCTAAGTGCCAATTCGTTGCCATCGTATGCTTCGATTGTGACAGGAAGGACGACACGGCCAAAGTTTGCGCCGTCACCCAGGACAATTCGCAACTCATATCGTCCGGGAGCCAAGTCGATCTGAGTTTCGTACTCACGGGGTAAATCGGCAATAGCCTTTTGGCTCCAAGGCAAGTCGCCCGGGACGATCGCGGAGTCGCTGAAGCGAGCTGCCACGGCACCCATCGACGTGTAAGCAAAGCCCAGTACGCCGACGCTCGCTCGTGTCACCCCCTCCACCCATTCATGCTTCAGCTCTGAAGGGGGAAATGTCAGCACGATGTCCAACTTGGCGGCATGGTCATCCGTGTAGAACCACCCTGCCTGCACAGACAAGGGAATCATGGGCTGGCGGTCAGAACGCAACTCCGCCTCCAATTTCTTCCCGAACTCAGTGCCCATTAATGGGTCCGTGGCCGGGTGCTCGATGTAACAATACGAGTCCGTTGAGAAGACCTCAGTGCGACGTCGGTCAACCGTGACTTTGACGTTGTGGCAGCTTCCCGGTTCCAGTTTCGGCGGTTTATAGGCAATGCGATACGCATACTCCGCGCTGAATCTCCAATCGGGCATCATCCCAGAAGCGCGCCAGATACCACGGGGGGTATGCGACCACACCTTATGAAATTCGATGAAATCATTGTGGATCTGGCGCTCGATTGTCCAAGGAGCGCGCTCCAAAACGACACTGTCTATTTTCTGTTCGACGCCGTCTTCGGTTATGTGAAAGTCCTTAGGTTCTAGATTGTTCACCTCCAGGTCCCGAATACAATCCTTTTCTGCGATGCACGGCTGCGACATCGGTAGATTGTTGAGGAGTTTATGGCTTTGCTCCATGCAGCTCTCGTAAAAAGCATCAGCCGTTGCACTTCTAAAGCCTTTGTGAAACACCTGGGCACGCACCAGCACCTGGTCGGCCTGGACACGAATGGAAAACGGGTCGTCTGTCTGCCCAATGAGTGTACAGGGACAAAGGAATACGGCGAACGCAACTAACGCCGCCGCGATAGAGACTACCTTCGGCATTCTCGCAACTTAGCTCCTTTGCAGCCGAAAGTCTGTGACCGTTGGCAACAACCGCGATTACACCACCACAGGTGGGAAGAGACGGTGACGTACGTCACGGGGCGAGAGTTTGAGGATTGTTGCCGATAACGGCGATATCACCACCAATCAGGCATTTTCCAGGCAGCAGCAGGCCGGACCAGCCCATCCAAGTGTCTGGAGGTCCCATGGCGGAGAAAGTCAAGAAGCTGAACCTGGAGCGCGATTACAAGAAGTATCTGTACTTCATCGACGGCGAGGGCAATGTGTGCCAGAAGGCGAAGTCGGGCAAAGGCGAATCCAAGGTGCTGGTCGAAAACGGCGTCCCCCGCGACAACCAATGCCTCTACTTCATCGACAATAGAACTCCGCAATCGCGGCGATCACCCGCTGCTGCTCGTCTTCGCGAAGCTCGGGGAACATCGGCAGCGCCAGCACTTCCTTAGCCGCCCGCTCCGACTCCGGCAGATCGCCCGCCTTGTATCCGAGATAAGCGAAGCACTCCTGCAAATGTAGCGGTAGGGGGTAATAGATCTCGCTTCCAATCCCCTGCTCAGTTAAGAAGTTTCGCAACTTGTCGCGGTCGAACGCGCGCACCACAAACTGGTGATAGATGTGGTGCGCATCGGGCGAAGACGCCAGCGTGGCGATCGGCGCTTGACGACTCACTGTTTGTGCTTGAGCTTGCACCAGGCCCGCGCCAGCCAGAAGTCCGTGATAGCGACACGCGACAATGCGCCTCCGCTGGTTCCAGTCGTCAATATGCTTTAGCTTGACCCGCAACACTGCCGCCTGCACGGCATCCAGTCGACTGTTCCAGCCGATCTCCTCATGGTAGTAACGTCGCTCGCTGCCGTGATTGCGCAGCCGGCGCACCTGTGCCGCCAGTTGCTCGTCATCGGTGGTCACGCAGCCGGCGTCGCCATAGGCGCTCAGGTTCTTTGTGGGATAAAAGCTGAACGCTGCGGCATTGCCGAAGCTCCCGGCCTTCTTCCCTTTCCACGACGCACCGAACGCCTGCGCCGCGTCTTCCATAATCGCAACCTTGTACTGCTGCGCTAGCTCGCCGAAGCGGTCCATGTCGGCACACTGGCCGTAAAGGTGGACCGGCACGACGGCGCGGATGTTCCGCCGGCGCTTCAAGGCAATTTCGACTTTGGCGGGATCGAGGTTGAGCGTCCCGGAATCGACATCGGCCAGGACCGGGGTTGCGCCGCAGCGCACAACGGAGCTGACCGATGCGAAGAAGCTGAACGGCGTGGTGATCACACAAGTATTCTGGCCGACGCCGAGTGCAAGCAGCGCGAGCCAGAGCGCGTCTGTACCCGAATTGCAGCCCACGCTGGCGCGCACGCCGAGATACTCGGCCGACTCCTGCTCGAAAGCTGCAACCTCGGGGCCACCAATAAAGTGTTGCGACGCGAAGACGCGCTCGACCGCGGAATGAATCTCGTCCTTGATGCTCTCGTATTGCCGCCTCAAATCGAGCATTGGGACGGGCTGTAATGCAGCAGAAACCGGCGCGGCGGCGTCTTGTAGTTGATGGGATGACATGATGCAGCTTCGATTCTAGCAGCGCGAATGCGCCGCATCGCGCAGACGTCTATTCGCCAGGATGGAACCGCAGATCCCTCCGCCCGCCCGCCGAGGCGGGCTCCGGTCGGAATGACAAATAACGGCGGAAGCAGCGCCTCACCACGCCGGAGATCATCGCGTGGCAAAGATGGCGTAATGGCTGGCCGCGCCCATGAAGAACAGCATGGGAAACGAGAGCCAGAAATTGACGCGCGCGCAAAGCAAGCTCAGTCGCGCCATTTTGGCGGCTTCCGGCGGCATGGCCTTACCTTTGGTTGCGCTCTCCTCAGTCCAGCGAATGATCCGCTTCTGCATGCGCCACACGATGCCCCAGACGTTCAGCATCATGAACCAGCCCAGCCCGCCGCCGATGCCGATGGCCAGCACGCGATTACTCTCCCAGCCCTTCTGGTTGACGCTGAGAAAAATGTAGGCTGCGGCGATCATCACGATTGCCATGATCACGCCCAGCACCGCTCCCTTGCGCAGCACTTCCACCGGCGACATCAGCATCCCCATCTCGAGCGCGAACGCAATCGTCCAGATCAGGAAGAAGCTCCCGATCACGCGCCCTGCCGAGGCTGGCTCTCCTACCGCAAGTGCGGCGCGCGCTTCACTGGCCACGATGTGGTTCCAGTAAGCCACGCCCGCGAGCACGGTCACCACCGAACTCCAGCGGAACCACCACAGCGCCCTGGGCATCAGCCTGGGAATCACAACGCCTCGCTGCTGCACATCGAGCTCCTGGAGGAAAGGCACATTCACCAGCACGAAGAAGTAGAGGAGCCCGAGCCACAGAATTCCGGCGACGAAGTGTATCCAGCGCAGCACCATGAGCACGGTCTCGGCGGTGCCCGGGAAGTCCAACTGCGGAGTGACCAACGTTGCTGCCAGATGAAGGTCCATCTTTGCTCCCAGCCTGCACGGGCGCGATTTGGCGCAGCCTCCCCGCTCGGCAGGTGGGCGAATTTTACATCACTGTGACCTGTGTCCGTTGCCGCTGCAATCGCATCGCAATGTTGTTATGGTAATTAGCTATAATTTGTCTATCGTCGCCGACCGGATTGTGCTCGCGGCGGCGAAGACATATATCACAGAGCCTCGATTCGTGTGGGGCCGCGAACCCTGGGGCTGTGCTGTTTTTTGCGTTGTCGGGAGGGACCCATGGAAAGCAAGCCAGCACAGAATATTCAGGACTCGTTCCTGAACACCGCCCGCAAAGAAAAGTCCGTCATTACTATTTATCTTCTGAGCGGAGTGAAATTGACCGGCCGTATCCGTTCCTTCGATAAGTACTCAGTGGTGCTTGAGACCAACAATCAGGAGCAGTTGATCTTCAAACACGCGATTTCCACCGTGGTCATGTCGCGCGCGCCGCATATGGAGCGCCATTTCGAGCCGCGAACACCCAGCGAGGGCCCCGCCCCGGTGGCCGCCGGCAACGAAATCACGACGGTAGAGGGTTAGCTTTATTCCCCGCGCGCGGCGAAGCAATACGAGTGCACCGATAGGCCCGGACCGGCAGGAACGGGCCTTTCTGGTTGGAGTAGAGTTTTCCTCGCGCCACGCAGGCAAGCGCGAGCCGCAGGAAGTGGCCGACGCCGCCGATGCCTCCGAGGGCCACTTGCCCCAGCACAGGCGATCGGCCAAGGTGCCGCCGATGGCGCGGGCCGCGCGTCACGCCGCCTCGACCGCATCGCCCCCTTCGCCGGGCGATATTCACGAATTCTCTGCGGGCGACTCCATGGCAGAGTTGCGAGAGCTTACCGCCAGCGCGGGCGCCGGCATTGCAGGAGAATTTCTGCAACGGCGACCGAGGCCCGATCCCGCGACCCTGATCGGCAGCGGCAAGGTGGAAGAGTTGCGAGGGGCAGTCGCTTCCGCCGTGCCCGACCTGGTCATCTTCGATCACGAGCTGACGCCTTCGCAGCAGCGCAACCTGGAGCGCGCGCTGGACGTCCGCGTCATCGACCGCACCCAGCTCATCCTCGACATCTTCGCCCGCCACGCGCGCACGCGCGAAGGCCAGCTTCAGGTGGAATTGGCCCAGTTGCAGTACCTGCTGCCGCGGCTTGCCGGACGCGGCGCGGAGATGTCGCAGCTCGGCGGCGGCATTGGCACGCGCGGCCCCGGCGAGACCCAGCTCGAAACCGATCGCCGCAAGATCTTCCGCCGCATTCGGCACGTCGAGCAGCAGTTGGAGAACGTGCGCCGCATTCGCGGCCAGCAGCGGCAGCGGCGCGAATCCGTGCCCATCGCGACGGTGGCGCTGGTCGGCTACACCAATGCCGGCAAGTCTACGCTGTTCAATGCCCTCACCCGCGCGGGCGTGCTGGAGAGCCCCCGCATGTTCGCCACCCTCGATCCCACATTGCGGCACATCGTCCTGCCATCGAAGCGCGAGGTGCTACTGTCTGACACTGTGGGATTCATTCGCAATTTGCCGCATACACTAGTTTCCGCCTTCCGCGCCACTCTCGAGGAGGTGCAACGCGCATCGCTGCTGCTGCATGTTGCCGACGCGACCAGCCCAACCGCGGACGAACAGCAGAAGCAGGTAGAAGAGGTGCTGCGCGAGTTAGAGTCGCAGGACAAGCCGCGCCTGTACGTCATGAACAAAGTAGACCTGCTGGCGGAGAAGAAACGCGACAGCTTGCGGGACTCCGACGATGTGGTACACGTTTCCGCTATCCGGGAAATTGGACTTGACCGATTGCGGCAACGGATCGACGAAAAGATCGCTCAGGACCCGGTCCAGCGGGCCCGCTTGCGCGTCCCCCAAGCGGAGGGCAAGGCGCTGGCCCTGCTGGATGCCAAGGCGCAGGTGTTCGCGCGCGCGTACCGCGACGGCTACGTCGATCTGGACGTCCAGGCGGCAGAGTCGGTGCTGCGCAAGCTACGAAACTTCGTCAGCGAGCCGAGCGATGATTCGTGATGCTCTCCCCTACATCCAACTGGAGTAATATGGTGCGAAGTTTTTGCGGAGGAATGCATGCCAGTTAGACCAATTCCCGAGGGATATCACACCGTCACCCCTTATCTCACGGTCAAGGACCCCGGCGCCGTGATCGACTTCCTGAAGAAGGCCTTCGATGCGCAGGAAACGTACGCCATGCGCGATGACAAGGGCAACGTGCGCCACGCCGAGGTAAAGGTCGGCGATTCCATGTTGATGCTGGGCGGAGCCCAAGGCGAATGGCAGCCGCGGCCGGGCAATTTCTATCTCTATGTTGAAGATGTTGACGCCGTGTACAAGAAGGCGCTGGGGGCCGGAGGCAAGTCCATCAGCGAGCCGGCGGACCAGTTTTACGGCGATCGCCACGGTGGCGTGGCCGATTCCGAGGGCAACAACTGGTGGATCGCGACCCACGTCGAAGACGTTGCGCCGGACGAGTTGGACCACCGCGCCCGGGAGTGGCAGCAAAAGCAAGCCGCCGCGGCGGGGAAAGATCAGGCGAAGTAGTGTGCCGCAGCGGCAACGGCCAACCGTAGAGTCGCTTCGGCAAAGTGCCAAATGCTAACTGCTACGCGCCCCTTAAGGCGCGCTCGTGCTGGATCCAGCCGAGTCGTACTGGAAGACCTCCTCCAGCGGCAGCCCGAAGACGCGGGCAATGCGAAAAGCGACCTCCAGCGAGGGTGAATACTTGTCGCCTTCAATGGCGATGACCGTCTGGCGCGTGACGCCGACTTTCTGCGCCAACTCCTGCTGCGTCATTTCCGAGCGGTCGAAGCGCAGCCGGCGAATGTTGTTGCGGATCTTTGCTCTGGTCATCTCACACGCCCCTGCGGTAGTACAGCAACTGGGTGGCAAACTTGATGACCTCGGCAACTACCATGAACAGCAGCACGATGTTGGCCATCAGAAACAGAGTGACATTGACGGGCATGGGAGAGGCCCCGCGCGAGAGACCCGCGGCGATCACGCCGGCAATCACCAGAAATGCGCCCGTGCTTAACGCGAAATAAGCGTTTCGATAGCCCTTGGCCTCGATGAGGATGTCGCGCTCGTCTTTCGGCTCTGGCTTCGACTCCAGCGCCAGCACGATGTGGTAGACGATCTCGATCACGATGATCGCCACCACGGCCAGGAACAGGCGCCCCAAGCCGGCTCCGATGAACTCGGGCTGGCCCACGTTGTGCAGGACCGCCGCGAAGTAGTAGCCATAAACCACCAGCATGGCTACCAGCGATCCCAGAATGCTCTTTTCTTGATAAGACAGGTCCATGATCTGCTCTCCTACCGTGGAAATCGAATCGATGTAATGCAAACACGACGTAGAGTAATGTATACAGTACATTATGTCAACTATTTTTTCCACTCGCTGCTTATCGGCTTCTCGAGTAAGATAAGTCTCTGATAACGAGGGACTTCTTTGGCCGAGTCGACCTCTATAGTCACGGTCAGCCAGCGTGGCGCCGCGCGGCTGCGGGCCGGACATCCATGGGTTTATCGCTCCGACTTGGTGCCGCCCGGGGAGACTCCCGCTAGCGCGCTGGTGCATGTGCGCGATGAGCGCGGGCGCAAGCTGGGCTCCGCTTTGTCCAGCAGCGCGTCGCAGATCGCGATCCGCCTGCTGACAAGCGGCGAAATCGGCGAACATGCACTACCGGAACTGCTTCGCGACCGGATCGCGGCGGCAATTGAATTCCGCAAGCAGCGGGTGCGCGACGCCGATTCGTATCGCGTGCTCTTCAGCGAGAGCGACCTGCTGCCGGGGCTCATCGTCGACAGGTACAACGATGTGCTCTCGATTCAGGTTTTGACACAGGCGTTCGATCGCGCCGACCTGCGGCAAGTAGTTCTCGATTCACTGGCGCAGCACTTCCCTGCTGCCGGCATCGTTGAGCGCGTCGATCCACGCATTCGCACATTGGAGCAGTTGCCCGAGCGCACATCGCAGATCTTGTTCGGCGAGCGGGCCACGACGGTGTGCACACTCAACGGCGTGCGCTTGCACTTTGACGCCCTGGCCGGACAGAAGACCGGGGCCTTTCTCGACCAGCGCGAGAACTACGCCGCGGCGGCGCGTTACGCTCACGGTCAGGCGCTCGATTGCTTCACCTACCAGGGCGGCTTCGCGCTGCATCTGGCGCGCGTTTGCGAAAACGTCACGGGAGTGGACTCATCGCGTCCGGCGCTGGAGACCGCCGAGCAGAACGAGCAGTTGAATCGCCAGCAGCATCGCTGCGGCGAGATCGAGTGGATGGAGGCCAACGCCTTCGATCTGCTGAAGGACTATGCCGCGGCGGGACGCGAGTATGACGCCGTGGTGCTCGATCCGCCAGCGTTCGCCAAGACGAAGCGCGCCGTGCCCACAGCGCTCAGCGGCTACAAGGAGCTCAACCTGCGCGCGCTGAAGATGCTGCGGCCCGGCGGCATCCTGGTCACTTGCTCCTGCTCCTTCCATGTGGGCGAGAGCGAATTCCTGGAGATGCTGGGTTCGGCGGCCGCGGATGCCGGACGCACACTTCGCATCCTGGAGAAGCGCGGCGCGGCCGTCGATCACCCCGTCCTGCTGAACGTTCCGGAAACGGCGTATCTGAAGTGCGTGATCTGCCAGGTCCTGCTCTGACTACTGTTTTGTTGGCGATGGAGTACGGCACGGTCATCGCAGCCTGGACAGCCTCCAGTGATGGCCATCACTGACGATTTGCTCCAGGTGCAAGAACCTATGGATATCTGCAGAGTTCCTGTTGGCATTCCCCATCGCAGGAGGGAGTCCTATGCCGCGTTCGTCCCGGCTGCACCAAACTCTAACGATGGTCAAACTCGTCATCCTATGCGCAGTGCTTCTGGCCGGAGCCACCGCGCTTGCGGTCGAACCCACCGCGCGGCCTGTCTCGGTGTTGTTCAGCGTTACCGATCAGGCGGGCAGTCCCGTTCGCGACCTTGCGAAGGACCAGGTTACAGTGCTGGACAACAGCAGCAACGCCACCGTGGCCGACCTGCGTCCGGTAGGCGATGCGCCGTTGTCGCTGGGCATCGTGCTGCTGGCCTCGCCCACCAACTTCAAGAAAGAACAGGCGGCCGCGATCGATCTCGTGCAAAAGCTCATCCGCTCCGACCAGGACCGCGCCTTCGTCATCACCGCCGGGGGCGGCAAACGCTGGACGGAGTCCGCTCTGGACTGGCAAAGCGATCCCGAGGCGCTCAAAAAGCAGATCAGCGCTCTCGACAAAAACACCGGCATTCCCGATGCCTTCAATTACGACCTGAGCACCTACTCGGGCGACACCGCAACCTCGGCGGCGCGTTGGCGTATCGAGAGCCAGAAGGGCGGCGGCGCGAGCTTCTTCGACGCGGTCTGGGGCATGATGGTGGCCGACAAGCGGCCTGCGCGCCGGGTGCTGGTGCTCTTCCGCAATCCCTGGTCGCACGCGCCCGGCATGGCCAAGGAGTATCGCGATTTCTCCGACCGCAAGCACTCCGAGATCGTCGCCAATGCGCAAAAGTTGCACGTGACGATCTTTGCCATCGGGGTGGAGGAGAACCCGCCCGACGCCACCAACCCTTCGGGCGAGTTGAACAAGGGATATGGCATGAACGCAGTCGGCGATATGACGCGCGAATATGACCGGCAGGTCGGGCTGCAAAAGGAGCGCCTGTACAACGGCGGTCGCGCCAACGTGGAGCGTCTGGCCAACGAGACCGGCGGCCAGGCTTGGTGGAGCGGCAAGTATAACGATATCGCAGGCAGCATTGCTAACGCGCTCAATGGGCAATATCTGCTGACCTTTGTGCCTGCCGCGCCCACTCCCGGCCCGCATAAGCTAAAGGTCACTTGCGGCAGCGGAACGCGCGTCTCAGCTCCTGAAGCCTTCCTGGTGGCGCCTGCGACGCCGAAATAGTTCTCTTCCACGCAGGGCAGATCGCGAATACCTGAGGCCGGCACAAAAGGCTGGAAACTAAGGCCTCATCCTGTGTCGCGTCACTGACACCATCGCGGCTCGCCAACGCGGTATTCTGTCTTCATGCCTGTGGAAGCTGCTGACCGTTTCTCGTTTGACGTGGTCGTCGTCGGCGCAGGGCCGACTGGTCTGGCTTGCGGTATCGATGTCAAGCGCGCCGGGCTCAGCGTCGCCAACATCGACAAGGGCTGTCTGGTCAACTCGCTCTTCAACTATCCCAGCAACATGACGTTCTTCACCACGCCGGAGCTGCTGGAGATTGGCGACATTCCGTTCTCCAGCCCCAACTCCAAGCCCACGCGGCAGGAGGCGCTGGAGTACTACCGCAAGGTCGCCGAGCATTACCAGCTCGACGTGCGGCAGTACGAGCCGGTGCAGAAGATCGAGGGCAGCGACCACAACTTCGTCGTCTACACCACCAACATTCACGGCCACAAGCGCGAATACCGGGCGCGCAAGCTGATCCTGGCGACCGGCTACTACGACCGGCCGAATCAGATGAACGTTCCCGGCGAGGACCTGCCGAAGGTAATGCACTATTATCGCGAGCCGCATCCCTTCTTCGCGCTGAATGTGCTGGTGGTCGGCGGGAAGAATTCGGCGGCGATTGCGGCGCTGGAGTTGTGGCGGCACGGAGCGCGCGTGACGCTGGCGCATCGCGGGCCGGGGATCAGTCCTTCGGTGAAGTATTGGATCAAGCCCGACATCGAGAACCGCATTAAGGCCGGACAGGTAACCGCCTACTTCAACAGCAGCGTGCGCGAGATCACGCTGGAGCACGTGGTGCTCGCTACGCCGGATGGCGAGGTGACGCTGGCGAATGATTATGTGTTTGCGCTGACCGGATATCATCCCGACTTCGAGTTTCTGTGCTCGCTGGGAATCAAGCTGAGCAGCGAGGCGGACAGGCGGCCCATCGTTGACCGTCGGACGCTGGAGAGCAATGTGCCGGGGATTTATCTGGCGGGCGTGATCGTCGCGGGGATGAAGACGAGCGAGATCTTCATCGAGAACGGTCGCTTTCACGGGCAGTTGATCGCGGCAGATCTGAAGCACAAGCTCAGGGCGGAGCAGGTGCCGGTGTAGCGATGAGCTTCGAGCTACAAGCGGCGAGCTGCGGGCTACGAGCGGCGAGCTATTAGATTAGCCGGCTCGAGTTCCTAGTTCCAGAATTTGAATTGTCATCACGAGCGGGATCTGCTGTTCTGCGGCGCGAGCAAGAAGCAGATCCCTCGCCGACTAAAGTCGGCTCGTGATGACAATTCAAGTCTTTCGTCACTGTACTTCGCAATGCTCGAGGATAGCTCGAGGCTCGTAGCTCGCAGCTCGTGCTCGAAGCTAATGTGTTCCCGCTTGGCTCGCCGCTCTTACCCGCGCGAACTCATCGCCCTCGCGCCACTCGACCAGCGCAGTCTGGTTCGCCGCTTCCCAAGCCAGCGCGATCCCAAACCGCGCCATCACCGCATCGCCGCGAAAATCCATGCTGGGACGATACTCGTCGCTGGGCTGGTGATAGTGCTTAGTGACGAACTCCTCCGCCTGCTCCGTGCCCCACTCGCGATCGTGGCCGCGAAACTTGTCGCCTTCGTCGATAGAGAATGCGGGCACGCCCGCCCGCGCCAGACTGAAGTGGTCGGAGCGATAGTAGTGACCGGCGCCCGGAAGCCCGTCGGGCACGATGGCAAGCCCGAACTGCCTGGCCGTGCGCTCTACCGCGGGATAGAACGTGGTGCGCTCCGCGCCGGAAACATTCACCTCTTCCGGCACGCCCAGCGGTGGAACATCGTCATAGTTCAGCGCCAGCGAAATGTCCTTCGTCGGCACGGGCGGATGTTTGCCCAGATACTCCGAGCCGAGCAGCCCCTGCTCCTCCGCAGTGACGGCGGCGAAGTAGAGGGAGCGGTTCGGCGGCTGTTTCGCGCCGGCGAGGGCGCGCGCGAGCTCCAGCAGGATTCCGCAGCCGGTGGCATTGTCCTGCGCGCCGTTGTAGATGTTGTCGCCAATCATGCCGGGCACAATGCCCAGGTGATCGTAGTGTGCGGTGAACATCACCGCTTCGTCGCTCAGCCTGGCATCGGAACCCGGCAGCTTGGCGAGCACGTTGTTGGAATCGAAATCGCGCACCTTGCTGAGGATGGTCGCCTTCGTCTTTGCAGGCAGCGCAACCGGCCTAAAGCCGCGCTTCCCTGCCCCGGCGATCATCTCATCCAGATCCAAGCCGCACGCCTGAGCGAGCTTGCGGGCAGCGTCGAGCTGTATCCAGGAAGCCAGCGCCAGCTTGGGCGCCGGATCGTCGCGCAGCAACGACCGCTCTCCCGACCACGAGTTGCGCACCACACTCCAGCCGTAGCTGGCCATATCGGTTTTGTGGATGAGAATGACGCCTGCTGCGCCCTTGCGCGCCGCCTCTTCGTACTTGTAGGTCCATCGCCCGTAGTAGGTGAGCGCCTTCCCGGTGAAAAACTTTGGGTCATCCGACGGCGGCTGGTTGACCAGCATCAGCAGGACCTTGCCTTTGACATCAACATCTTTGTAGTCGTTCCAGTTGTACTCTGGCGCGTCGATGCCGTAGCCCATCCACACCATGCCGGCGTCGATGTCAGCGCGTTGCTTGCCGGTGTCATCCATCGCGACGAAGTCAGCGCGATAGTTCAACCTGATCGGCGCAGCGTTCTTGGGAAGCAGCGTGAGCGTGCTGTCGTCCTGCGTGGCAATGCCCTCGAGTGGAACCTTCTGCATAAACGTCCCGTTATCGCCTGCGGGTTTCAAGCCATACAACGCGAACTGCGTCGCCATATATTCGGCGGCGATATCGCCTCCGCGCTGCCCTGTGCCGCGGCCTTCCAACAAATCGCTGGCGAGAAATCGCACATGCGCACGAATTCTCTCCGGATCGACGGCCGCCATCGCCAGCTCGGCGGCGGGCGGCAGCCCCGCAATCCGCGGCACTGCGGCATCGCTCTTTGCGGAGCGAGCGGCTTGATTTGTGTTGCCGGTCTGGGAGAGCAGCAGAGCTGCCACAACGGGGACCGTGAGCGCGGGAAGGATACGTCGAAATCGCAAAGGCTCTCCGTACGATTGCCGGAAACAGCAGTGAAACCCTATATCTTACGCGAACGCGGCAGCGCCGGTCCTTTCGCCACAAGCTCGCCTCGCCGGCATTTCTTTACCCGACAAGCGTAGTTCACCTACAATGTTGCCAGGTTGTAGTGCGCCCTGTCGCACGTTTCGCGGGCCTTCCCTCATAGTCACAAAATTTGAGCAGAGGAGACTGGTGTCGCCCGTCAAGGAGTCGTTGTGAAGAAGATCGGTGTCATTTTCGGCATGGAGACCACGTTCCCACCCGCGCTGGTCGACAAGATCAATTCCATGGGCGAGGCCGGCATTCAGGCCGAGCTGGCCACGGTTGGCGAAGTGCGCATGGCGGAGCCTTCTCCCTATCACGTCATCGTCGACCGCATCTCGCACGACATCCCTTTCTATCGCGGCTACATGAAGAATGCGACGCTCTCAGGCGCCATCGTCATCAACAATCCTTTTTGGTGGAGCGCCGACGACAAGTTCTTCAACTACGCGCTGGGACACAAGCTGGGCGTGGCGATTCCTCCGACAGTCCTGTTGCCGCATAAAGAGCATCCGCCGGGCACCACCGATCAGTCGATGCGCAACCTGCAATTTCCCATGCCCTGGGACAGTATCTTCAGCTATGTGGGCTTCCCGGCCTTCCTCAAGCCCTTCGACGGCGGTGGCTGGAAGGACGTCTACAAGGTGAATTCGCCGGAAGAGTTCTTCAACGCCTACGACCAGACGCGCGACCTTTGCATGACGCTACAGCGCGGCGTGAAGTTCAAAGAGTATTTCCGCTGCTACGTGGTGGGCCAGGAGAAGGTGCACATCATGCACTACGATCCTTCCGCGCCGTTCCATGAGCGCTACGTGAAGAACCCACCGCCTACCGACGCTAAGCTGATCGAGCGGGTGGAGCGCGATTGCATTTCGCTGTGCCGCGCTCTGGGCTACGACCTCAACACCGTGGAGTTCGCGTGCGAGGACGGCATTCCTTATGCCATCGACTTCATGAATCCCGCGCCCGACGCGGACGTGAACTCCGTCGGCCAGGAGAACTTCAACTGGATCGTGAACGCCGTCGCCGAACTGGCGGTGCGCAAGGCGTGGGAGCATACGGGAAAGCCCGCGGAGTATCGCTGGAGCGCGTTTCTGAGCGGCGCTTCCGCGCCGGCTAAAGAGCCAGCTACACAGGAAAGCGCTGCGGCAGCATCCAAGCCACTACGCAAGCGGGCGAGCAGGGGGTGAGCAGATGGGCCGGCCAAGCCTGAGCATCGGCATCGAAGAGGAATACCAGACCATCGACCCGGAGTCGCGCGACCTTCGTTCGCACATCGCCTCGGAGATCCTGCCCAAGGCGAAGCGGGCTTTGCACGAGGCGGTCAAACCGGAGATGCACCAGGCGGTGATCGAGGTCGGGACCAAGGTTTGCCGCGACATCAAGGAAGCGCGCGCCGATATCCTGCAACTGCGGCGGCAGATGATCACGCTGGCCGCCGAAAATGGTTTGTTGCTGGCCGCGGCGAGCACGCATCCGTTTGCCGACTGGAAGCTACAGGACATTTATCCCGACGAGCGCTACCGGCAGGTGGTGGAAGAGATGCAGATGATCGCGCGCGCCAACCTGGTGTTCGGCTTGCACGTACACATCGGCATCGAGGACCGTAACACCTCGATCCACATCATGAATTCTTTGCGCTATTTTCTGCCGCACATTCTGGCGCTCAGCACCAATTCGCCCTTCTGGATGGGCATGCAGACCGGATTCAAGTCCTACCGCAGCAAGGTATTTGAACGCTTCCCGCGCACCAACATTCCTGACGTGTTTGCCAACTGGGCCGAGTACGAGACTTTTATCAACCTGCTGGTCAAGACCAACTGCATCGATAATGGCAAGAAAGTCTGGTGGGACATTCGGCCGCATCCATTCTTCCCCACGCTGGAGGTGCGGGTTTGCGACATCCCCATGCGGCTGGATGAAACCATGGCCCTCGCCGCGCTGATCCAGGCGACCGTCGCCATGCTCTACAAGCTGCATGCCTCGAATAAGAGCTACCGGATCTACGGGCGCGCGTTGATCATGGAAAATAAGTTTCGCGCCGCGCGTTACGGGCTTGACGGCAAGCTGATCGACTTCGGCAAGGAAGAGGAAGTCCCGGTCCGGGACCTGATGATGGAGTATCTGGCGCTGATCGACGACGTGGTGGATGAGCTTGGCTCGCGCGAGGAAATCAATTACATTCACCAGATGCTCGAGATGGGCACGGGCGCCGATCGCCAGTTGAAGGTGTATGAGGAAACCGGCGACCTGAAGAAGGTGGTGGATTACATCGTCGGCGAGACGCAGGTGGGCGTGCTGGAGCGCTCGGCCGCGCGGAGGTAGAGTTTATGGCGTTTCGAAGGTGCGCCCCTTTAGGTGCACCGTTAGTCGCACCCCATATGAATTGTCATCCCGAGGAGGGCTTCAGCCCGACGAGGGATCTGCTGTTCCCTCGAATCACAGAAATATTGTCATTCGAACGAAAAGCAGATCCCCCGCGGCCTGAAGGCCGCTCGTGATGACAATCATTAGGGAATTACAACGACGCGGCTGAAGCCGCGCCCCTTCATGACACAGCATTGAAAGGACACCGCTTGATTCAACCCGTTCTCAGTGATGTCACGCGTAGATCCGCCGATTTCACAAACGTCTCCTTCGATCCCGAGCTCACGCCGGGCGCGCACAACGCGGTCCACACCTGTCTTCGCATTCAGTCGAGCGAAAAAGTCACGCTGATCACCGACCACGCCTGCCGCGAGATCGCCGCCAGCATCGCGCAAGAACTGGCGCAGCTCGGCTCGCCGTTCAAGGCGTTCGTACTGGAGGACCTCGCGCCGCGTCCGCTGACGGGGCTGCCGCCCGAGATTGCCGAGGACATGGAGACCAGCGCCGTCAGCATCTTCGCGGTGCACGCGCAGCGCAACGAGCTGAAGTCGCGCATGGAGATGACCGACATCGTCAACCGGCGCAAGATGCGGCACGCGCACATGGTGAACATCAACCGGCAGATCATGCTGGAGGGCATGCGCGCCGACTATAACAAGGTGGACGCGCTCAGCCGCAAGGTCATGGACATCGCGAGCCACGCCAAGGAGATCAGGGCGACCAATCCCGCGGGCAGCGACTTCACGGCGAAGCTGAATCCCGATTACCGTTGGATCAAGACCAGCGGCATCATCAGCCGCGATAAGTGGGGCAATCTTCCCGGCGGAGAAATCTTCACCACGCCCGGTGAAGTGAACGGCGTGTGCGTCGTCGATGGTGTTGTTGGCGACTATCTCTGCGAGAAGTATCAGGACCTGGCGCGCCAGCCGCTGACCATTCGCATGGAGAAGAACCGCATCACGGAAGTTGCCAGCGACAACAAAGAGCTGGAGCAGGAGTTCTGGGCCTACACCCACACCGACGAAAACAGCCATCTGGTGGGCGAGTTCGCCATCGGCACCAACATCGAGCTCGACCACGTGATTGGGCAGATCTTGCAGGACGAAAAGTTCCCCGGCGTTCACATCGCGTTCGGCAATCCCTACGGCGCGCACACCGGCGCTGATTGGTATTCTTCGACGCACATCGATGTGGTGGGAACGCATTTCGACATCTGGGTTGACGGGCGACAGATCATGGAGAAGGGTCGCTTCCTCATCGAGGCCTGACGATGGTCCCCGCGCTGCGCGAGGAGTTCAACCGCAACTACACGCCTGAGAAGTATCAGCGCTTCCTCCGCTGCCTGGACGATGCATGCGGCACGCACGTTGGATTCCGCGTCTCGGAAACGCCCTGCTTTGTGCCGCGCGGCCTTCTGGACCAGATGGTGCAGTACGGTCGTGAACTAGTTTTGCAACTGGTGTACAGTCCGGAATACCGGCGCACCTCCGACGCGTCGGTCCCGCCGCAATACAACGTGCCGAATGCATCGCCGCTGCCCATGTTTGTGCAGGTGGATTTTGGGCTGGTGCGCAACGCCGACGGCGCACTGGAGCCGAAGCTCGTCGAGCTACAGGCCTTCCCTTCTCTCTACGGCTATCAGCCCACGGTGGCGCAGCAGTACGTTGAGTCGTATGGACTATCGCCTGAGCTCGGAATCTATCTCAGCGGCTTCGCTCGCGATTCGTACGGGCGCCTGATGCGGCAGCTCATCGTTGCCGGTCACGCTCCGGAGAACGTCATCCTGCTGGAGATCGACCCGGAGCATCAGAAGACGCTGCCGGATTTCCTGATCACGCAGCGTGAGTTGGGCATTGCCATCGTCGACATTCTGTCGCTCATCAAGCGCGGCAACAAGCTTTTCTATCGCAACGACGGGCGTGAGATTGAGGTGCGGCGAATCTATAACCGCTGCATCGTCGATGAGTTGGAGCGCAAAGGCGTGACGCTGCCCTTCGATTTGCGCGACGAGCTGGATGTCGAGTGGGCCGGTCATCCCAACTGGTACTTCCGCATCAGTAAGTTTTCCATCCCGCACCTGAAGCACGCCTGCGTTCCCAAGACGTGGTTCCTTGATCAGGTCAGCGAGCTTCCGGCTGACAACCACAACTACCTGCTGAAGCCGCTGTATTCGTTCGCTGGAGTGGGAATCAAGTTTGCGCCGACGCAGTCGGACATTGACGCGATTCCGCCCGACCAGCGGCACAACTACATCTTGCAGGAGCGCGTGAACTTCGAGGCGGTGATCCAAACGCCGCACGGCCCCACGCAGATGGAGATCCGCATGATGTTCGTGTGGCCCGAAGGCGGCCAGCTCACGCCGGTGCTGCCGCTGGTGCGCATGGGCCGCGGCATTATGATGGGCGTCGACCACAACAAAAATTTGGAGTGGGTCGGCGGTTCGGCGGCGCTGTGGGTGTGAAAATCAGATTAACCACAGAGACACAGAGGTACTTAAAGTTAAAGCTCACGATTCGGATGTCGCGAGCCCTCAAAGTTGTAGCCGAGGCTGTGCAAGAATGCCGTACTTGCGGAGCGACAGAGTGACACTTTAGACCTTCTCTGTGTCTCTGTGGTTAAAACAACGGCCGCTCAGAAGCTGATCTTCAGTATGCGCCCGTTGGTCCCGACCAGCCAGCCGGCTTCCGGTGTAGCGAAGGCCACCGACCAGTATCCCGACACGCCCGAGAGCGAATACCACGTCGTGCCCTCGTCCGGCGTCCACGCGGCCCCACCGTCGTTGGCGGTAATGACAACCGTACGGCCCTCACGGCCGTCGCCAAAGCCGCTGCCCTTGCTCACATAGCTCAGCCCAAAGATGGCTCCGGAAACGGGCGGCGCATCGGTCAGCGTCCAGGTCCTGCCGCCGTCACGTGAGATCGCCGTCCGGGCATTGTTGGGATCGTCGGGATCGAGATCGCCGCCGCCGACAATGCCGTCAAAGGGAGTGCGAAATGCCACCGTAAACGCGCCCGCGCTGGGAGAGCTCACCAGCGGAGTGTTATAGGCGTTCCAGGTGTCGCCTCCATCGCGAGTAGCCAGTACGCGCGCCACGGATGCGCCGCCGGTTGCGATCCATGCGTTACGTCCGCCCTGCGTCGCAACGCAAGTTCCGCTCGCTGCGAATTGCGCTTCACCGGGCAACGCCGGCGGCAAATTCTGGCTGATGTCCACCCAAGTCGTGCCATCAGTGGTGCGCAGATCAGGAAAGACTCCATTCACTGAATCGCTGACAGCGATGCCACGCCGCGGCGTCCAGAAGGCGAAGCAGTCGTAGAACGCGCTGGGGTTCTGGTTCACGAACTGCTCGCTCCAGGTCGCCCCGCCGTCGGTCGTCTTGTAGATACGGAAGTCGGTAGGGTCGCCGCTGGTGCCAATCGAAAGCAAGTACGCGACCCGATCGCTGAATGCCTGCACGTCGCGGAACTGGAGGTTCTCTGCGCCGGGCACCACGCCCGCGCGCCAGATGTTTCCGCCATCGGTGGTGACGGTGTAGGTGCCGGCCCTTCCCGAGGCCCACACCACGCGCGAGTTCACCGGGCTGACGGCGATCAGGCCGTTGGTGGTGCCGCTGTTTTGTGGCGTAAAGGTGGGTTGCCGATGGTGCAGACGTTCTTGGGCGATGACGGTTGCGCAGCTTAAGACACCAGCGAGGCTTGCAGCAGCGAAAGACTTCAGCATGGGCGCTCTCCGGCAAAGCATTTTGCGGAGCGGAGTATAGGCGCGGGCGCGACGGAGTGTCAAATTCGCGAGAGCTACGAGCTACACGGTTACCGGCTGCTTCACCGGGACCGGCGTCAGCCAGCCGAAGCGGTCTTCCGCAATGCCGTTGACGATGCTGTAGAACTCCTTGCGAATCGCCTTGGTGATGGGCCCGGCGACGCCGCGCCCGACCGTGATCTTGTCGACCGAGCGAATGGGCGTGATCTCCGCCGCCGTGCCGCTGAAGAACAGCTCGTCGCAGATGTAGAGCAGTTCGCGCGGAATGATTTGCTCGACCACCGGAATGCCCAACTCGTGCGCGATGTGCAGCACCGAGTTGCGCGTGATCCCCGGCAGAACGCTGTTGCCCAGCGGGGGCGTGAAGAGGCGCTCCTGGCGCACCAGAAACACGTTTTCCCCCGAGCCCTCGCTGACGTAGCCGTTCACGTCGAGCGCGATGCCCTCGGCGTAGCCGTTGACGATGGCTTCCATCTTGATGAGCTGCGAGTTCATGTAATTGGCGCCGGCCTTGGCCATCGTCGGCATGGTATTGGGCGCCAGCCGGTTCCACGAGGACACGCAAACATCCACCCCGTCATCGCAATCGGGACTGCCCAGGTACTTGCCCCATTCATAGTTGGCGATGTACACCTCGGTGGGCGAGTTGAACGGGTTGACGCCGACCTGCCCATAGCCGCGCAGCACGATGGGGCGGATGTAGCAGGGCGCAATCCGATTAGCAGCGACCAGATCAACCGCGGCCTGGCAGAGCTCGTCAAGCGAGTAGTCCAGTTCAATGCGATAGACCTTGCAGGAGTGGATGAGGCGAAGCATGTGATCGCGCAGCCGGAAGATCGCGGGACCACGCGACGTCTGATAGCACCGAATTCCCTCGAAAATCGATGAGCCGTAATTGATCACGTGGGACATCACGTGGATCTGGGCTTCGTCCCAGGGGACCAGGCTTCCATTGTGCCAAACGTGTTCGCTCGCCTTAATTGCCATTGCAAGGCTCCTTATGGAGAGAGGAGTGGTACAGAGTTGTTAGGCTGCCGGGACGAGGGTCTTGCAAGCCGACGGCACACTTCATCAAGACACCTCGCGGCGATCGACTCGATTGGAGCCATCCTCAATGCAGCTTAACGGGGAATTATATCCGACGCGGGCAAGCCAAAAACGACCCCGTTTTCCACCGGTACCCGATCTGTGACCAGCCCCATGAGAATGGATGCGCGTTGCCCCCGTTGGGGTACGAAGATCGGCCAAAAATGGCAGGGGCATTCTACGCTTCCAGCTCCGCAAACACCGCCGCTAAATCCAACGACATCGGCGCGAGCTGGAACTTTGCGGTCTCAATCCAATTGCCGGTGGAGCAATCCCAGCCGCGCCGGGTTTCCGGATCGACCACCCAGATCGCCTGCACGCCCATGGCGCGATAGTCGGCAATGCGCTGATGATAGCGGCTGATGCGGTCTTCGGGAGACAGCACCTCAATGATGATCAGCGGCGCTTCGCGCACAATGCGCTTGTCCTGACTGGATCGGCGAGAGACAACGATGTTGGGCACGCGGTAACGTGTGGGACCGACCTGCGTGCGGACGTCTGTCCGAACGCGGATCTGCCAGTCTTTTTCCTGTGAGGCAAACGACTTTATGATCGCAACGATCACGTCCGAATGCTCGATCTCACCCACGTTTCTCTCCTCGAGCTGCCCATCGATGTACTCCACGTCCGGCTCGTAGCTGCTATTGAGATACTCCTCAACACTAACCGGTGCTGCTGTTGTGGTTGCCATACACCCTCATTCTAAAGCAGTAAGTGCGTACTTGTGCCGCTCAGGCGCACCGTCCTATTGTGGACTTCGGAGGAAGAATTGCAACCCCCAATTCGCACATCTTCTCTATTAATGGGGCGCAAGGAGCGAAAATCGTAGTTGTTTTGCGAAGCTTGTCGTATCCTCTTATAAGCGAGGAATGATGAAAAAGCTATGTGTGGTAGTGTTCGCTTTGTGCGTCGCGGTTCCGATGTTCGCCCAGCAAAAGGAGCAGGAGCGGCTCAGGGCTTCCTACGACGTGCTGAAGGAGGTGCTGGCTGCGCCCGACAAAGGCATCCCGCACGATCTGCTGGACAAGGCCGAATGCGTGGTGGTGTTCCCGTCAGTGAAGAAGGCGGCCTTCGTGGTGGGCGCCAGCTACGGTCGGGGCGTGATGACTTGCCGCTCGGGCGAGAACTTCCGTGGTCGCTGGAGCGCTCCCGCGTTGTTCGCGCTGGAAGGCGGCAGCTTCGGACTACAAATCGGCGGCCAGGCCACCGACTTCGTGCTGCTGGTGATGAACGAGCCGGGCGCAAAATCGGTAATGACCAGCAAGGTCAAACTTGGCGGCGATGCTTCCGTTGCCGCGGGGCCGGTAGGACGCACCAGCTCCGCTGAAACCGACGTGGTCATGAAGGCCGAGATCCTCTCCTGGTCACGCAACAAAGGAATTTTCGCTGGAATCTCTCTGACGGGATCGACGCTTCGCTCCGACGACGATGCCAACAAGAACCTTTATGGCAAGGAGCTGAACGCCAAGCAGATCATCCTGCAACACGAGGCGAAGACGCCGCCCTCGGGTAAGGCGCTGATCGCGCTGCTCAACCGGACGTCGCCGAAGCACATGTGAAGGACGTAACTAGTAACTAGTAACTAGTAACTAGTAGCCTACTGCTAGCAACTAGTGGAAGCTAGTGGCACGTAGCTAAAACATCTAAAACTAGTTGCCGAACTAGATCCTGCTTCATACAGCAATCCGCGATTGCTAACTACTAATTGCTAGTTACTAGTTACTTTTTTATGCCTGATCTCGAAACTCGCCGCTTCGTCATCTCCGGCCGCGTGCAGGGCGTCGGTTTCCGCTGGTTCGTGGAGCGCGACGCCGCGCAGACCGGTATCACCGGCTGGGTGCGCAATTGCGACAACGGCGACGTGGAGGTCATGGCCACAGGCACGGCCGATCAGCTCCGCACGCTGCGCCAGAAGCTACAACAGGGGCCGCGCGCCGCGCGGGTGGATCACGTCAGCGAATCGAAAGAAGATCTGCTGAAAGCCGGCACATTCCGAGTTGAAGGAGATTCCTATTGATGCCCGCCAAAGCGCCGCAGGACTGCGACGACCTTAAGAAACTCATCCGCGAAGTCCCCGATTTTCCCAAGCCCGGCATTCTCTTTTACGACATCACTACCCTACTGAAAGACCGTCTAGGATTCGCGCGCCTCATTGACGCGTTGACCGAGCAGTACATCAACTGCGATGTCGACCTGGTGCTGGGAATCGAAGCGCGCGGCTTCATCTTCGGCCCGGCGCTGGCCTATCGTCTGAACGCCGGCTTTGTTCCCGTGCGCAAACCCAAGAAGCTGCCGAGCGAAGTCCTGCAATGGAAATACGATCTGGAATACGGCCAGGACACGCTGGAAATCCACCGCGACGCGATCCAACCGGGGCAGCGTGTCATCATCTGCGACGATCTGCTGGCCACCGGCGGCACGGCCAAAGCGGCCGCCGACATGGTCAAGCAACTCGGCGGCGACATCTGCGGCATGGGATTCGTGGTTGAGCTCGATGCCTTAAAGGGTCGCGACAAGCTGAAGGGCTACGACGTGTTCTCGCTGCTGCACTACGAAATCTAGGCCCGCGCCAGGATTACCAGATCGTTTTCAGCAACGGACAGTCGAGCATTCGGTGGTCCGCAGTGACCAGCGGTAGTCCCTCGGCACGCGCCGTGGCGGCGATGATGCGATCCATTGGGTCATTGGGGAAGTCTATCGGGAGGTAAGCCGTTAAGCTCGCGATTTCCATGCTGATTGGCAGCACGGTTATCCCCTCAGTGAAACGGCGGAGGCTGCTCTCGATAGTGCCCGAAGTTCGAACCCGTCCTCTGCTCAGTAAACCGGCAAGCTCGACAACCGTGATCACAGACACCGCAACTTGACTACTCGCCCGCGAGCGCCGGATTGCCGACGCAGCTGCCCTCGACAGCTTCCGCGGTTGCTCCTGCAGCCATATCAGTACGTGTGTATCGAGCAGAATCATTTCAACATGTCATAGTCTTCTAACTCGAAGACAGGCTTGATCAAGTCATCCGGATCTCCGACGATCTCAACGATTCCCTTGAGCCTTCCGAACAGTGAATCGACACTCATCTCCTGGAAAGGTACTAGTTTGGCGACGGCTTTACCACGTTTAGTAACAACCACTTCCCGGCCGCTCCTATTCACTTCGTCGATGATCGCGAGGCACTTCGCCTTGAACTCCCCTGCCGCGATTTCCCTTGATACGAGCACGGGCGTCAGCTTGGCCGACTTTCGTGCTTTTCCACCTTGGGTGACAGCCTTTTTCCTGTGATTCACCGTGAGCGTTGCCATATGGTCACCTCCAGATGACCATGGTCATTTTAACATGGTCACATCGGCCAGCGGGTCGGCGGGCACAACCCGACGGCCCTCGATTCTGTACTTCCCTCCCAGCACGATTCGGATCGCCTCCGAGTATGCAACGTGCTCCTGCTCCAGGATGCGGGCGGCCAGGGTGTGCTCGTCGTCGCTGTCCAGCACGGGCACGACCTTCTGCACGATGATCGGGCCGTGATCGACGCTCTCGTCCACAAAGTGAACGGTGCAACCGGAGACCTTCACCCCGTAGTCGAAGGCCTGCTTCTGGGCGTCGAGTCCGGGAAACGCCGGCAGAAGCGCCGGATGTATGTTGAGGATGCGATTGGGAAACTGCTGCACGAACCAGGGCGACAGCAGGCGCATGTATCCCGCCAGGCAGACCAGATCGACCTTATGCTCCCGCAGCGCAGCGACGACTTCGCGATCGTGCTCTTCGCGGACTTTACCCTTGGACGGGATCACCAGCGCGTTCAGCCCGCGTCGCCGCGCCGACTCGATTCCTGGTGCATCGCCTCGATTCGAGATTACGACCGCGATGTTCGCCTCGAGTTTGCCCGATGCGATATTGTCCGCGATGGCCTCGAAGTTCGACCCGCGCCCGGAAAGCAGGATGCCGAGGTTGCGATGCGGACGGGGAGTGTCGTTTAGCGAGGGCACGCAGGGCGATAGTAATGGGAATGCGGAGCAACTCGCAACACGGCCGCTCTTTCATGGTCGACGAATCCAGCTCACAAATCCGTGAATCCGGGGATGTCGATTTGTTACCCTTCTAGCCATGATCGAGCATAAAGAACCGCAGTATGTCTATTCCGAGAAGCAGGCGGCGGACAAGAGCGTCACGGCACGTCACTTGATCGACACGCGCGCGCGTCTGAACGAAAACGTAAATCGGGCCGATAACTTGCTGGTCAAGCGCTTCTACAATCTCGACCACAACACGTATCTGGAAGGCGCATTGCCGGCCAAGTATAAAGAACTGATGGGGCTGGTAGCTTCCGCTTGCCTGCGCTGTGATGACTGCATAAGCTATCACGTCATCCAGGCATTCCGGCTCGGTGTGAGCCGGCCCGAGCAGGAGGAAGCGATCAATGTAGCCCTGGTGGTTGGCGGCAGCATCGTGATTCCTCACATGCGCCGGGCCTATGAGTTGCTACTCGAACTGTACAGCTGACGCGCGGCTGATCACCGCCTTATTCGAGTTGCCTGGCAGGGCACGCCTTTCACCTGTCCGACGCCGCACAGGCCGGCGTATCCGGGGCAAAGCACAGCGCTGCTGCCATTGCCCACTACTTTCCGGGTACGGCCACGATTTCCCCTGCTCCGCGCTCTCCGAATCCGGCTACAATAAAGGAGAGTTCTGCTCTGCCACCTTGTCGCGCAACCAGGTGATCTCGCCTGCCGGGCTGTTGCATTCAATCAGAGTAGCTGTCCCGGCACAATGACGACGTGTGTGCAGACGACGCCAGCGCAGGACTTCGGAAAGATGTAGTTCCTGATGTTAGGTCGCGAAGAAAAGGTCTCCCAGCTCCGGCTCACTGCAGTGCAATATGTCCTGCTGGGAATTTTCCTGGCCCTTGCGTTTGGCCTGTGGCGCCTGCAAGTCGCCCGCAACGATTATTACAACACTCTGGCCGAGCAGAACCGCGTCAAGCAGGTCCCCATCCTTGCGCCGCGCGGCAAGATCCTGGACCGCGAAGGCCGGATCATCGTCGACAACTACCCATCGTTCTCCGTGCTTCTGTTGCGCGATCAGAACCGCAACATCCAACTCGACGCGGACAAGATTGCCGTCGGCCTCCACATTCCTCCCGATGAGCTGCGCGCGCGATTGAGGCGCATGGCGGCGGTGCCCGGTTATCAGCCGCTGTTCCTCAAAGACGACATCACGCCCGACGAGCTGGCGTTCATCGAGTCGCATCGCGCCGAGTTGCCCGAGCTGGAGACCATCACGGTGCATCGCCGCCTGTATCCGCGCAACGGCTTCATGGCACACGTGATCGGTTACGTCGGCCAGGTCAGCGAGGACATGCTCAACCAGCCGCAGTGGGAGCTCTACAATCCCGGCGACATCGTCGGCATGTCCGGCGTCGAGCAGTATTACAACGATATCCTGATGGGCAAGAACGGCTCGCGCCAGGTGATGGTCAACAGCCGAGGCAAGGAAGTCGGCACGCTCAGCGATGTGCCCGCCGTGCCGGGCAAACAGCTCAAGCTCACCATCGACCTCGACCTACAGATCGCCGCAGAAGAAGCGCTGGAAGGCAAGCCCGGGGCGATCGTCGCCATGAATCCGCGCAATGGCGAGATCCTGGCCATGGTCAGCCGGCCCGCCTTCGACCCCAACGAGTTTGCCGTGCACATCACGCGCGACGAGTGGAACGCGTTGATCACCGATCCCGGCAAGCCGCTGCTGAACAAAGCCATCCAGGCGCAGCTTGCGCCCGGCTCGGTCTTCAAGACCATCATGTCGACGGCGGGCCTACAGGAAGGCATCGCGCAAAAGCTGGTGATCACCTGCGGCGGCGGCAAGACATTCTATGGCCGCTTCTTCAAGTGCTGGATTTCCTCGACCCACGGATCCCACGGCACCGTCGGCATCAGCAAAGCGATTTACCAGTCGTGCGACTCGTACTTCTACACGCTTGCTGAGAAGCTGGGCATTGGCCGCATCGCGAAGTACGCCACAATGCTCGGCCTGGGGCAGAAGACCGGCGTCGATCTGCCGCAGGAAGTCTCCGGTGTGATGCCGTCGGAGGAATGGAAGATCAAGAACTTCAAGCAGAAATGGTATGCGGGTGAGACCATCTCGGTTGGCATCGGCCAGGGAGCAGTTGCCACCACGCCGATCCAGCTCGCAAGAGCTATCGGCGCGATCACTAGCGATGGACTGCTGGTGCGGCCTCATGTTGCGTTTCCCGATCAGTTCCCTCCAGGGTTCAAACAGGTGGCGGCCTACAACGAGAAGGCGCACGTCCCGATCGACGAGGACAACTGGATAACGATCACCGACGCCTTGGCGAATGTCGTCTCGCCGATAGGCACCGCCGGCAGCGCTCATCTGCCCGGTATCGACTTCGCCGGTAAGACTGGCAGCGCCCAGACCGTGTCCAACCAGTTGAAATCGAAGATGAGCGCCCACGAAAAAGCGGAGTTCAAGGACAACGGCTGGTTCGTCGGCGTCACACCCCGTCGCAATCCGGAGATTGTTGTTGCGTGCCTGTTCGAAGGCGGCGAGCACGGAGCGCTGGCTGCGCGCGTGGCGGCCAAAGTTATCGCCGCTTACGTGGCCAAGAAGCGCAAAGTTGAACCTGACTTCGCCAAAATAGGCGGCCCGGGCAACAAGCAGGCTGAAGTGGCAGCGGTGTGGCATGACAACGATGCGAGTAATCCCGACAAGCTTCAGGCCGGGCACTTCGGACTTGCGGCGGGAGAGGCTGCCAAACGGGTGAGTGCAGCTCCCGGCGTGAATATGCCGGGCGAGAAGCCCATCCCCGCGGCTGACCTGGAGGCCACGGAATCTCACAGAGAGATGGCGCAGCCTGACTCCCCTGCCCTGACCAGCGCGCAGCCGAAGCCCGCTGCGCTTAACGACGGACCTGCTCAGCAAGTTCCAGCGAAGAAAAAGGGGCCCTCCCCAAGTCCCACGGTCGTCCCGCCTGCACTGGCCGTTCCCGCGAGGCAGCCGTGAGCCGTTACGTCTCCTTCCGCGATTTCGACTGGGTGCTGCTGGTGCTCGTGCTGTTGATTTGCGCCCTGGGCGTGGTCGAGATCTACAGCGCCACCCTGAGCACCAAGTTCGCCGGCGTACATATCAAGCAGGTGTACTGGATCGCCGGCGGCGTAGCGCTCATGTTCCTGGTCAGCGTGCTCAATTACCAGGCGCTGCTGGAGCGCGTTCCGCTCATGTATGTCATCTCCATCGCGTCGTTACTCGCAGTGGAGTTGGTTGGCAAGAAATATCTCGGCGCACGCCGCTGGGTGCAGATCGGCTCCTTCCACTTCCAGCCTTCGGAGTGGGTGAAGCTCGTCCTGATCCTCGCTATGGCGAAGTACTTCGCCGACTCGAAATCCGAATGTACGGCGCAGGACATCGTCAAAGCGGGGGCGCTGGTTGGCGTCCCCATGCTGATGGTGCTGGCGCAGCCCGACCTCGGCACTGCGCTCACTTATATTCCCATCGCGATCATGGGCCTGTTCCTGGGGGGGATGAAAGCCCGGCACGCGCTGGTTATCCTTGTTATCGGAGCGCTGCTGGCGCCCGTCGCCTGGCACGTCCTCAAGCCCTACCAGCGCGACCGCTTGACCAGCTTCATGCAGCCCGAAGCTGACTCGCAAGGCCGCGGCTATCAGGTGCTTCAGTCGCTGGTGGCTGTGGGATCCGGCGGCATCTTCGGCAAAGGCACGGCGCACGGCAGTCAGACCCAGGGACAGTTCTTGCCGGTGCCGCACACCGACTTCATCTTCGCCGCCTTCGCCGAAGAGCACGGCTTCATCGGCGCAATGGGCGTACTCCTGCTATACTTCATAGTGCTGATGCGTCTGATCCAGAACGCTCAGACGGCCCCCGACCGGGCTGGAGCCTTCGTAGTCATGGGCGTGGTTGCGGTACTCGCATTCCACCTCCTCGTCAACGTCGGAATGGTGGTTGGCTTCATGCCGGTCACGGGCATTCCCTTGCCGCTGATGAGCTACGGGGGGTCCTCAGTACTGTTCATCTTTCTGGCGCTGGGCATTGTGATGAATGTGCGTATGCGCCGATTTGTGAATTAGAGAATCTAATGGGTATGCGCCGTTCGGGCGCAAGCAGTACGCAGCCGGCAGTCTCCGCCGGGAAACCATGGCAGACGAAGACTCTGGTTTCCGAAGGACGACAAAAGATTACGCCAGCCCTCACGTACGAGGGCATAGCCGGCGCCAGGAGTTACTGGGCCGGACAGGATTGCACAGCGCATCGTGAAGGTGGGGAACGGCCCCTCGGCTAAGTTGCAAAATGCAGCCGGGTGTGACGGCCACAAACCTTCTGCGACGCGCTGGATACGGTGCTTAAGATTCCACAAAGTGCAGCTTTGCGTATTCGGTTAGGGCTACGCCCGGACGACGCTCCGCGTGTGCCCAAAGTCTGATCGCCCGTACCGTTTTTCTGTCCCGCCTCGCCTGCGTCCGGTATAGCCGGAGCATCCATGAACAAAGAACTTTACGTGTCCTCTACGCCACACGAAACCAAAGTGGCGTTGATGGAGGACGATCAGCTCGCCGAAGTCTTCTTCGAGCGGGAAAACGAATACACGCTCGCCGGGTCCATCTACAAAGGCCGCGTGACGCGCGTGCTTCCCGGCATGCAGTCCGCCTTCGTCGATATTGGGCTCGAGCGCGACGCCTTCCTTTATGTCTCCGACTTCCTCGAGCTCACGGGCGATGAGGAGGAAGACGAGGAGTTCGGCGAAATTCCGGCTCCGCGTGGAGCGATTGACTTGGGCAAGGCGCAACCCGTGCCGGAAGCGCGCCCGTCCGAAGACCCAACTGTAATTGTTGGGCCCGATACGGAAGAGGAATCCGAAGCTGTTGTCGAGGACTTCGCCGCTCCCGAGCAGGAAGAAGAAGCAACGGAACAAGAGGGCGAAGCAGTTGTATCCGACAATCGCGAATCGGGTGATGGTTCCCGGCGCTGGCGTGGCCGCCGCCGGCGTGGCGGTCGTCGCGGCCGCGGCTTTGAGCGGGAGGTCCGCTCGGATGCAGCTAGTGAAGCGGCACCGCCGGCGGAAGAGCCTCCTGCGCCACGCGCGGAATCTCGTCCGCGTCCGAGCTACGGCCCACCCGCCGGATATACGCCAATCATTCTCCCCGGAGAATCCATCTCCAAGTATCGCAACCTGAACCAGCCTGCGGTTGATGATGTCGAGACCGAAGAGATCACGCAAACGCCGGCCGAGGACTTCACTCCGCTGGAGGCGAATGCGACTACTCCCGCAGCTCCGCAGGACGTGGAACAGGAGATCGCCGCCGCCGCAGCTCACCTGGATCAGGGATACGATGTCGCCGAAGCGCAGCGGGCGGAGCCTTCCTCGACTGCGGCTTCGCAACAGCCTGAAGCAGCGCCTATCGCCGACGAGGAGGAACGCCCGCGCTCCCGGCGCCGTTGGGGATGGCGTCGCCGATCCGCCGCTCCCGCTGAAGACACAGCCGTACCCGCGCCCACTGACGAAACAAGTCGGCCTGCTGCGCCGGCTGAGGCTGCCACCGCCGAGCCGGTCTCTGAGCTCCATCCTGCGAACGAGGCCGCATCAGCCACACCCAGCGATGAGCACTCAAGGCCGCGTCACGACCTCGGCGAATCTCAGCAGCATAGCGAAGAGCGCGCTGAATCGCTCACGGCTGAGGCGCAGCAAGGCCGCGACGAAGCGCACTACGAGAGTGCGAAAGCCCATGAGGAGCAGGAACCCCACACTCCCACCGGCTCCTTCGCTCCCGAGCAGCTCGCCGCTCCCTCGGTCGCGCCCAAAGGCCGCACGCTTGAGCACGAGGTTCTAGACGAGGAAGAGGCGGAATTGCCACCGGTGCCTGACGATCCGAGCGCCGCACGCGAGGTGGCGGGCGACGACGAACTTGTCCTCGAAGAAGAGACCCTCGATGCGGGCAACAACTACTCCGAGCGCTGGGTGCCGAAGATCGAGGATGTGGACGAAGATGAAGTTCTCGCGGCCGAGATGCGTGGCGAGAAAATCTACGAAGCTGAGGAAGGGGAAGAAGAGGACGAAAGCGAGGAACAAGAAGCCAACGATCGCGCCGAAGTTCGCGCCTCAGCTCCTACCGCCGGATATCAGCAGCGCCAGCAGACCGAGCGCCCCGGTTACGATCGCCGCCCCGGCTATCGCGATCGCAATCGTCGCGGCCCCGGCGGGCGCCGCAACTTCCGCAGCCGTCCCAACACGAATCGCAATCAGCCGCTCATCACCGACCTGCTGAAGGAAGGCCAGGAGGTACTGATCCAGATTGCCAAGGAGCCCATCGGCAAGAAGGGCGCGCGCATCACCAGCCACATCGCCCTGCCGGGCCGCTTCCTGGTCTACATGCCGACCGTCAACCACGTCGGCGTCTCGCGCAAAATCGCCTCCGACGAGGAACGCCAGCGCCTGAAGCGCATCGTTACCAGCGAGCGCGAGAACGGCCTGGGCGGCTTCATCGTCCGCACCGCCGCCGTCAACATCAAGGAAGAAGACCTGCGCGCTGACATCCGCTTCCTCAAGCACCTCTGGGCCGAGATCAAGAACCGCGCCGAAAACAGCAAGTCGCCGGCGCTCATCTATCACGACCTCAACCTGGTGGAGCGCGTGCTGCGCGACCAGGTCAACGCCGACTTCTCGCAAATCTGGGTCGATACCGAAGATGAGTACGAGCGCGTAGTGCGCTTCGCCCAACGCTTCCAGCCCTCGCTGGTGCGCCGCATCAAGCTCTACACCAAAGACACGCCGCTGTTTGAGCAGTTCGGCATTCAGGACGAGATCAACCGCTCGCTCAAGTCCAAAGTCTGGCTGAAGAGCGGCGGCCACATCGTCATCAACCAGACCGAGGCGCTGGTGGCCATCGACGTCAACACCGGCAAGTACGTCGGCAAGACGCTGCGCCTGGAAGACACCATCGTGAAGACCAACGTCGATGCCATCAAGGAGATCGTGCGCCAGGTTCGGCTGCGCGATCTGGGCGGCATCATCGTCATCGACTTCATCGACATGGACGAACGCCGCAACCGCCAGAAGGTGATGCAGGCCCTGGAAGAGGCGCTGCGCAACGATCGCGCGCCGTCGAAGGTGCTCCAGTTTAACGATTTCGGACTGGTGGCCATCACCCGCAAGCGCGTGAAGCAGTCGCTGGAGCGCACCCTGGCCGAGCCCTGTCCGTATTGCACCGGCGCGGGCTTCGTGAAGTCAGTGCCGACGGTCTGCAACGAGCTCTACATCGAGATG
>Ga0335081_10000901_pt1 | contig 47645 bp, 46 predicted proteins | sample Lox_Sample_35_FD_206713 | JGI IMG/M metagenome (GOLD analysis project Ga0335081, IMG submission 206713) | Soil microbial communities from Loxahatchee National Wildlife Refuge, Florida, United States - Lox_Sample_3.5 | ecosystem: Environmental > Terrestrial > Soil > Wetlands | place: USA... | reverse complement strand
ACGGCGGCAACGGCATCGCCGACGAGTTCCACGTGATGCGGGTGCTGTCCAACCTCGAGACCGTCAACACCTACGAGGGCACGCACGACATCCACGCGCTGATCCTCGGACGGGCGCAGACGGGGATTCAGGCGTTTTTCTGAGGCGCCAGACTCTCAACGCTCACCGCCGTCATGGCCCGCGCAAGCGGGCCATCCAGTAACCACGGCCCCCTCGGCGTGTACTGGATCACCCGCTTGCGCGGGTGATGACGTAGTGCCTTTGGCGGTGCGCCTACAGGAGCTTCGACCCGAAGAACAGCGGCGACAGCTTGCGCACGAGATCGAGCGACTGCGGCGCCGCGAAGTCGGCGAGCCGCAGGTGCGGATTGTGCGGCCGGATGCGCTCGAACTGGGCGCGCGCCGCGGCGTCGGCGGGCGGCGGAATGGTGGCGTCGATCAGCATCTTCGAGCCGCGCCGCTGCCACAGCGCGGTGCCGGGCGCGCCGAGCTCGGGCAGGCTCGCGTCCATCGCGTGGTTGTGCGTGTTCGGCACGATGACGACGTCCGCCTGCGGATTGACCCGCGTCGACAGCGCCCACAGGATCTCCAGCGGATTGAAGATGTCGACGTCGGCGTCGACCGCGATCGCGATCTTCGGATGCTGGTACTCGGAGGAGAGCGCCGACATCAGGATGTTCTGCGCCTCGCCGTAGAAGCGCGCCGTCATCTGCACCACGACGCCGAACACGCCCGGCAGCACCATGACGTTGTGGATGTTGCCGCCGCCGCCGACGTCGCGCAGCCGGCGCAGGATCACGGCGCTCATCGGGATCTTGTGAAACACGCAGCCTTCCATCTCCGAGCCGTTCTGCAGGTTCTTGAAGATGGCGTCGTGCCGCCGCGTCATGCACTGGTATTCGACGATCGGATTCTTGCCCGTGCCGGTGATGTAGTAGTCCTGGAATTCCGAGAACGGGCCCTCGTCCTCGCGGTAGTGCGGCGGGATGTGGCCCTCGAGCACGATCTCGGCGTCGGCCGGCACCTCGAGGTCGACGGTCTCGCATTTCACCAGCCGCGCCGGCTCGTCCATGTAGCCGCCGGCGATCTCGAACTCGTCGACGCCGTAGGCGGCGGTGGTCGCCGCCGCCGCGTAGAAGGCGGGATGGTGGCCGATGAAGATCGCGACCGGCATCGGCTCGTTGCGCGCCTGGTACTTGAGATAGTTGCGCCAGGTGTGGCGCGGATAAAGCAAGATGCCCGACTTGTTCGGCCCTTTGATCTGCAGGCGGTGGAAGCTCACATTCCTCTGCCCGGTGTCCGGATCCTTGCTCACCACGAGACCCGAGCCGATCACCGGCCCGCCGTCGCGCAGCCCGGCGACATGCACCGGCAGGGTGGTGAGATCGAGCTCTTCGCGCGAAAGCTTGACCTCCTTCACGGGGGCGTCGGTGACCATCTCGGGCGCGATGCGGCGGCCCATGCGGTCGGCGACATAGGGGACGATCTTGTCCTCGGTCGTGCCGAACGCGAGCGCGGCGAGGCGCACATTCGCCGGTGCCTGGCCGAGCGAGCGCCAGCCGTGCGGTAGGTTCTCGAACAGCAGCGCCTTCTCGCGCGACTGGTAGAGCAGCGCGCCCATCTGGGTGAGCGGATCGACCGGCTTGTCGATGTGAATGAGCTCGCCCGCGGCATCGAGCTGCTCGATCCAAGTGCGCATGCTCTTGCGCGGCGTATTCGCTGTCGCATTCGCGGCCATGGCTGATCCTCCCGATTGGATCAGCCTGAATAGAACGCGGGCGGCAGGCCGCGCTTGACCAAGATCAATCGGCGCCGCGCAAAGTGGCCGCCGCCATTTCCCCGCCTTGCGAAACCGCGATCAGCTTGACATCGGTTAAATCCGGCGCCGCCCGATCCGACTAGTTTGCCGCCATGAGGCGGCCGCGCGATGACGCGCCGCCTCGCGGGGAGGCGAGCATGCAACGCGTGCGGCTCTGCTTGATTGCGGCTGCCCTGATCGGCCTCGCCGCGCCGTCGTCCGCCCAGACGCAGAACTGGCCGACGCGCCCGATCCGCGTCATCGTGCCCTATACGCCAGGTAGCGCGTCGGACATCATTCCGCGCACGGTTTTCGCCCGCGTGCAGGAGAAGCTCGGTCAGCCGATCATCGTCGAGGACCGCCCCGGCGGCGGCAGCGTGATCGGCACCGCCGACGTCGCCCGCGCCAATCCCGACGGCTATACGTTCCTGTCGACCGCGTCGGCCTTCACCACCGTGCCGGTCACGGTCGACCGGCTGCCCTACGACCCGCGGCGCGATTTCACCGCCGTGATCCCGCTCGCCAACATGAGCAACGTGCTGGTGGTGTCGCCCGACCTCAAGATCAAGACGCTCGCCGATTTCGTCGCCTATGCGCGCGCGCAGCGCGGAGCGGTCAACTACGTCGCCATCGGCAGCGGCAGCGCCGCCCAGTTCAACTCCGAGCGGTTCCGTCTCGCCGCCAAGTTCGAGGCGCAGCCGATCCCCTACAAAGGCTCACCCGAAGGGATCGCCGACGTGATGAGCGGGCGCGTGCAGTTCTACTTCAGTCCGCTGCTGCCGGCGCTGCCGCTGATCCGCGGCGGCAAGCTGGTCGCGCTCGCGGTGAGCAGCGCGCAGCGCGACCCGCGGCTGCCGGAGGTGCCGACCACGCTCGAAGCCGGCTATCCGAACTCGGAATATAACTTCTGGTTCGGTGTGTTCGCGCCGGCAAAGACGCCGCCAGCAATCGTCGCCCACTTCCACAGCGAAATCGCCGCGGCGCTGCGCGACGCAAGCGTGCGCGACAAGCTCGCCAATCTCGGCGTCCAGCCCATGCCGATGACGCCGGCCGAGTTCAACGCCTACGTCGACCGGGAGCTGACACAGAATGCGGATGTCGTGAAGGCGGCCGGTCTCAAGGGCGAGTAGGGCAGCTGGCCATAAGATCAGATGACGCGATCAGGCTGCGTCTGAAGTCCGTCATGCCGCTTGTCAGGGCCGCGAAAGCGGACATCGCGCAACTTCCGCGCTGGGCGGATCGCTGAATGCGACGCCGTTTGCGCCTGAATTCAGCGCCAATCCATCAGCGCTAGACAGCCCATAATTGAACAAAGTCAACCGAGAGTCACTACGTAATTTTACTTGTCCGCAAGGTCTGCAACCTTTCACGCCGTATTAAGTGTTCTACCGACATTTTAGGTATCGCCCCCGGCCCTCAATCGAATCACGCAAATCATCGGATAATTCGCCATGTCGACGGACACCAAGCCGGCCTCCTCCGATCACGAGACGCGCCTGCGCTTCATGCGCATCGACGAGGAAGCGCGAGCCCTTCTGCGCGGCTTCTGGCCGACGCTCGAGCCGTCATTGCCGGCGATCCTCGACGATTTCTACGATCACGTCATGCGCGAAAGCCATCTCGCCAAGCTGATCGGCAACGACGCTCCCCGGCTGAAGACGGCCCAACGCGCCCACTGGAAGCGGTTGTTCGACGGCCGGTTCGACGAGGCCTACGTTGCGGGCGTTCGCACGATCGGTATGGTGCACAACAAGATCGGGCTCGAGCCCCGCTGGTACATTGGCGGCTACAATTTCGTGCTCAATCGCCTGGTCGAGATCGCCGCGAAGTCGTGCCGGTGGCAGGCGCGCAAGCTGCCGAAGCTGCTCCGCGCGATCAATTCGGCTGTCATGCTCGACATGGACATCGCGATCTCGGTCTACCAGGACGCGCTGCTCGCCGAACGCGCGCAACGGCAGCACCGAATCGAGGCCGCCGTGAAGGAGTTCGACGCCCGCATGACCGCCATGCTGTCGACCGTGAAGGCCTCCGCCGCCACGATGCATTCGACCTCGCAGACCCTGTCGGGCAATGCCGAGGAGACGTCGCGCCAATCGATGGCCGTGGCGGCCGCGTCCGAGGAGGCGACCACCAACGTGCAGACCGTCGCGTCCGCGGCGGAGGAGCTGTCCTCGTCGATCAACGAGATCAGCCGGCAGGTTTCCCAGTCGACCCAGATCGCCACCAAGGCGGTGGATGAGGCGAAGAAGACCAATCAGGTCATTCTGACCCTCAACGAGACCGCGCAAAAGGTCGGCGACGTCGTCAAGCTGATCAACGACATCGCGGGGCAGACCAACCTGCTCGCCCTCAATGCCACGATCGAGTCGGCGCGGGCCGGCGAGGCCGGCAAGGGGTTCGCGGTCGTCGCCGCCGAGGTCAAGAATCTCGCCAACCAGACCGCGAAGGCGACCGAGGAGATCACCGGCCAGATCGGCGAGATCCGGGACGCCACCCGGAATGCGGTCGCGGCGATCGAGGGTATCGGATCGACGATCGGCGAGGTCAACCACATTGCGACCACGATCGCGGCGGCGGTCGAAGAGCAGGGCGCCGCGACCCAGGAGATCGCGCGCAATGTCCAGCAGGCGGCGGCGGGAACCAACGAGGTGGCGTCCAACATCTCGGGCGTCAACCAGGCCGCCGGTGAAACCGGCCGCGGCGCCAACCAGGTCCTGAGCGCGGCGCAGAAGCTGAGCAGCGAAGCAGACCAACTGGCGGGCGAGATCGCGCAATTCTTCGCGCAGGTGCGCGCGGCTTGACCGTCGAGGCGGACCCATCGGCATCGCTTGGTGCGGGCCGACGCTACCTGATCATCGAACCGGAAATGCTTTGATCAAGCAGAGAATTTCCACCTAGTCTAGCCGCCAAGCCGCGACATCTGCGCGTTCATGAGCACAGGCGCTGGCGCCGCTCAATCCTCGCTCGTCGCCGCCACCGCCTCGGACTGGAAATCGCCGCGCACGCGGCCACCCTGCATCATGCCAGGATAGTCGCGGCGAAAGTCCGCCTGCATGGTCGCGAACGGCACGTCCGCGAAGGCGCCGCGGTCGCGCAGATACTGCATGTGCCGCCGGCCGCTGCGGTCGAACGGATGGAACAGCGAATCGGCCGTTCCGTCGAACTCGAGCGTCTTGATGCCGACGCGGTCGCACAGCGCGCGGTCGAAGGCGGGCGTCGCCTTCACCCAGCGTCCGTCAAGGAAGATCTCCGCGTAGGAATGCCAGATGAACACGTCGGTGCCGATCAGCCGATAAAGCCGCGGCGAGGTCAGATGATTGCGCACGTCCGCATAGCCGACGCGCGCCGGCACGCCGATCGCGCGCGCCGACGCCGCCAGCAGGGCGGCCTTGCCGACGCAGAAACCGCGCCCGGCCGCGAGCACGCCGCTCGCCCGGTAGTTCGCCGGATCGGCGAAGTCGACATAGGGGTCGTAGGTGATGCCGTCGCGGATCGCCGCGTAGAGGCGCAGCACCGCGGCGAGCGGATCGCCGGCGCCGTCGGTCGCCTGCCGCGCGAAGGCCGCGACCGCCGGGGAATCGCTGTCGACGAAGGTGCCGGCAGCCAGGAACGGTGCGAGCTCATCCGCCATCGTTTGCGTCTCGATCGCCATCGCTATCACAGGCCGTTTGTTTGCTGCGAATTCTAGGCGCGTTCGCGCCAACCGCAAACCCTGCCCTTGCGCATTCCTCCCGCGCTCTTGCCTTGATCTAGGTCAAGGCAGGGGATGGGCGCCGACGTGCTAGATGCATTCCAAATAAAATCAAATGATCCCGCAAACCGTTCCCAGGGAGAGAAGAATGCCCACCATGAGGCGCCTCGTCGCCGCGGCCGCGCTCGGCGCCGCGGCCTTGTTCAGTTTCGGACAATATGCATCGGCCCAGATCAAGATCGGCGCCGTGCTCTCGGTCACCGGCCCCGCGTCGTTTCTCGGCGAGCCGGAGAAGAAGACGCTGCAGATATATGTCGAGGCGATCAATGCCCGCGGCGGCGTCAACGGGCAGAAGCTCGAGCTCGTCATCTATGACGACGGCGGCGATGCCAGCAACGCTCGCACCCTCGCGACCCGCCTGGTCGAGGAAGACAAGGTGGTCGCGATGGTGGGCGGGACCACGACCGGCTCGACGCTCGCGATGATGCCGGTGTTCGAGGACGCCGGCATTCCGTTCATCTCGCTCGCCGGCGCGATTCAGATCATCGATCCGGTGCGCAAGTGGGTGTTCAAGACGCCGCATACCGACCGCATGGCGTGCGAGAAGATCTTCGCCGATCTCAAGCGGCGCAACCTCACCACCATCGCGATGATCTCGGGCACCGACGCGTTCGGCAAGTCGATGCGCGACCAGTGCGTCGCGGTCGCGCCGAAGGCCGGCATCAAGATCGCCGCCGAGGAGACCTACGGCCCGCGCGACAGCGACATGACCCCGCAGCTCACCAATATCCGCAACAAGGCGGGGGTGCAGGCGGTGGTCAATCCCGGCTTCGGCCAGGGCCCGGCGATCGTGACGCGCAACTACCGCCAGCTCGGCATCACGCTGCCGCTCTACCAGAGCCACGGCGTCGCGTCGAAGCAGTTCATCGACCTCGCCGGTCCCGCGGCGGAAGGCGTGCGCCTGCCGGCGGCGGCGCTGCTGGTCGCCGACAAGCTGCCCGACAGCGACGTGCAGAAGCCGGTCGCGCTCGCCTATGCGCGCACTTACCGGCAGAAGACCGGCGAGGCGGTCTCGACCTTCGGCGGCCACGCCTATGACGGCCTGATGATCCTGGTGCAGGCGATGGAGCGGGCAAAGAGCGCCGACAAGGCCAAGGTGCGCGACGAGATCGAACGGACCAAAGGCTATGTCGGCACCGGCGGCATCGTGACCATGTCGCCGACTGATCATCTCGGGCTCGATCTCACGGCCTTCCGCATGCTCGAGATCAAGAACGGCGACTGGACCTTGGTGTCCGACAACGGCACGTGACGGACTAGAGCATGTCCCGTTCCTTCGGAATCGAGACACGCTCTAGATTCATTCTTTTGACGCGTTTTCTACGGTGAACCGGAAGTCCACTTCACCGGAAAACGCTTTAGCCGGGCACGCTCGGGCGCGAGCCTGCCCGGACTGTCGCGACGCGCGCGGGCCGCATGAGGCTTCGGTTCCGATGGCCGAATTCCTGCAGTTCCTCTTTTCCGGCCTCACCGTCGGCGCCGTCTACGCGCTCGTCGCCCTCGGTTTCACCCTCGTCTACAACGCCTGCGACGTGGTGAATTTCGCCCAGGGCGAGTTCGTCATGCTGGGCGGCATGACGACCGTGTTTCTCGCGCTTGCCGGCGTGCCGCTGCCGCTGGCGGCGCTGCTCGCCGTCGTGGCCGCCGTCGCGGTCGGGCTGATGCTCTACCGCCTGGCGATCGAGCCGGCGCGCGGCGCGAGCGCCGTCACCTTGATCATGATCACGATCGGCGCCTCGGTCTTCCTGCGCGGCCTCGCGCAGACGCTGTTCGACAAGCGCTTCCACAGTCTGCCGCCCTGGTTCGGTAGCGAGCCGATCCGCGTCGGCGGCGCCGCCATCCTGCCGCAGAGCCTGGTCGTGCTCGCCGGCGCCGCGATCATCGTCGTGCTGTTGTGGCAATTCATCGACCGCACCCTGGTCGGCAAGGCGATCACCGCGACCGCCGCCAATCGGCTCGCGGCGCGGCTGGTCGGCATCAACACGCGGCGCATCGTCGCTCTCTCTTTTGCGGTCTCGGCCGCGATCGGCGCGGTCGCCGGCATCCTGGTCACGCCGATCACGCTCACGAGCTACGACGCGGGCACGCTGCTCGCGCTCAAGGCGTTTGCCGCCGCCATGCTCGGCGGCATGGGCAGCGCGCTCGGCGCGGTGATCGGCGGGGTCGCGCTCGGCATGCTGGAGGCGTTCAGCGCCGGGTACCTGTCGTCGAACTACAAGGATGCGATCGCGTTCCTGGTGATCCTCGCGGTGCTGTTCGCCATGCCGCAGGGCCTGCTTGGCCGCGGCAAGGTCGATCGGGTGTGACGATGCCGGCGATCCTCACGCATCGGCTCGCGGTTCTGGTGGCGCTTGCCGCCATTGCGGTGCTGCTGCCGCTCGCGTTTCCTTCCGCCTACTACTATCGGGTCGCCGCCCTGGTGTTCGTCTTCGCGCTGGCCGCGCTCGGCCTCAACCTGCTGATGGGATTCGCCGGCCAGGTCAGTCTCGGCCATGCCGGTTTCCTCGGCATCGGCGCCTACGCGGTGGCGATCGGGCCGACCCATCTCGGCCTGCCGTCGTGGGCAAGCCTCATCGGCGGCGCGGCACTGTCGGGGCTCGTGGCGTTCCTGGTCGGCCGGCCGATCCTGCGGCTGAAGGGGCACTATCTCGCGGTCGCCACGCTCGGCTTCGGCATCCTGGTCGCGATCGTGCTGACGAACGAATCGGGTTGGACCGGCGGCCCCGACGGCATGCCGGTGCCGTCGCTCCGCATCTTCGGCTGGCGCGCGTCGGGCTCGGTGCCGTGGTACTGGATCAGCGCGGCGACGTTCCTCGTCGGCGCCGCGCTCGCCATCAACCTGATCGACAGCCCGACCGGGCGCGCGATCCGCGCCATCCACGACAGCGAGACCGCCGCCGGCGTGCTCGGCGTCGACGTCGCGCGCAAGAAGCTCGCGATCTTCGTCATCTCGGCGGTCTACGCCTCGATTGCCGGATCGTACCTCGCGCTGTTCAACGGCCTGGTCACGCCGGATACCGCCGGCTTTCTCCGCTCGATCGAGCTTGCCGCAATGGTGGTGCTCGGCGGGATGGGATCGATCCTCGGCGCGCTCGTCGGCGCCGCGATCCTGGTGGTGCTGCCGCAGGTTCTCACCGTGCTGCACGACTACGAAACGCTGGTGCTCGGTCTGATCTTGATGGGATTCATGATCTTCCTGCGGGCCGGCATCGTGCCGAGCCTTGCCGGCGTGCTCGGCGGAGCGCGAACGTGATCATCCTCGAGGCCGAAGGTCTCGCCATCACGTTCGGCGGCATCCGCGCGATCGACCAGGTCAGCCTTGCGGTCGATGGCGGTCAGGTCTTTTCGATCATCGGTCCGAACGGGGCGGGCAAGACCACGTTGCTCAACCTGTTTTCCGGCCTCTACCGCCCGCTCGACGGGCGCGTGCGGCTCGCCGGCGAGGATGTGACCGGACAGGCGCCCGATCGGCTGGCGCGGCGCGGGTTGTCGCGCACCTTCCAGAATCTGCAGATCTTCTTCCGCATGACCGCGCTGGAAAACGTGATGGTCGGGCATCATCGCCTCGAGCGGACCGGAATTCTCGCCGATCTCCTGCATCTGCCCGCGGTGCGGCGCCAGAACGCAAAGACACGGCAGGCCGCCCATGCGGCGCTGGCGCGCCTCGGCCTTGCGGCGCAGGCGGACCGTGTCGCCAGCGCGCTTCCGTATGGGGCGCTCAAACGCCTCGAGATCGCCCGCGCGCTCGCGAGCGAGCCGCAGGTTCTCCTGCTCGACGAGCCGGCGGCCGGCTGCAATCCGGTCGAGACGAAGGAGCTCGAGGGCATCATCCGCGCGATCGCGCGCGACGGCGTCACCGTCGTGCTGGTCGAGCACGACATGCGCCTGGTGATGAACGTGTCGGACCGCATCCACGTGCTCGCCAACGGCCGCACGCTGGCGGAAGGAGGCGCCGCCGAGGTGCGGACCAATCCCGACGTCGTCGCGGCCTATCTGGGGATCCACGGCACGCAGGAGGCCACGCGTGCTGTCGGTTGAGAACCTCGTCAGCGGCTACGGCCGCATCGAGGCGCTGCACGGCGTCTCGATCGAGGTGCGCGCCGGCGAGGTGGTGACGCTGATCGGCGCCAATGGCGCCGGCAAGACCACGCTGCTGCGCGCGATCTCGGGCGTGCAGCCGGTCGCGGCCGGCGCGATCCGCTTCGACGGCCGGGCGATCGACCGGCGGCCGGCCCACACACGGGTCGCGCTGGGAATTGCCCAGGTACCGGAAGGGCGCCAGCTGTTCGCCCCACTCACGGTCGAGGACAACCTCCGGCTCGGCGCCTGGTCGCGCCGCGGGCATGATGTGTGGCCCGATATCGAACGCATCTTCGCGCTCTTTCCAATGCTTGCGGCGATGCGCGCCGTCGGGGCCGGGGGGGTGTGGGGCGGACAGCAGCAGTTGGTGGCTTTCGGCCGCGCCGTGTTGGCGCGGCCGCGCCTCTTGCTGCTCGACGAGCCCTCGCTCGGGCTGGCACCCATCCTGGTCGACCAGATCCTGGACATCATCGCGACGCTGCGGCGCGAGGGCCTGACCATTCTGCTGGTCGAGCAGAATGCCCGCGCCGCGCTCGCCATTGCGGATCGCGCCTATGTGATCGAGACCGGGCGCATCACGCTCGGCGGCACGGCGGCGGAGATCGCGGCGGATCACCGCGTGGCGGAAGCCTATCTCGGCGTGTGAGTTGCGTTGGTGTCGGCGCGATTGACTTTGGTCAAATCGCTGCTGAAGCTCGATTGCTAAACAGTGAAGCTAGAGAAGACTGTTTCCAGGGAGGTGACGATGAAGCCGAGCCTGCGGCCCGGAGTGGCAAAAACCCGTCGCTTCACGGTCGACGCCGGCCGCACCATCGGCTTCATGGGCGAGGAAGGCCGCGTCTACGCCACGCCCGAGCTGGTGCGCGACTTCGAGATCACCTGCCGCGAGCTCATCAAGGAGCATGCGGAGGCGGGCGAGGATTCGGTCGGCATCGAGGTCGCGATCAAGCACACGGCCGCGACGCTGCTCGGCATGGAGGTCGAGGTGACCGCGACCGTGCAGGCGGTCGAGGGCCGCAAGGTGACGTTCGAGGTCGCCGCCAAGGACGAGCTCGAGCCGATCGGCGGCGGCACGCACAGCCGCTTCGTCGTCGACGTCGCCAAGAGCCACGAACGGCTCAAGGCCAAGGCCGCCAAGCGCGCCGCGGCGCGCCCGGGGTGATCCAATGCCGCACCGCGAACGCAGCGTCTCGACCTACTGCTACCAGTGCGTGGCCGGTCCCGATCTGCTGCGGGTGCGCATCGAGGATGACGTCGCAACCGAGGTCGCGCCGAACTTCGACGCCGCCGAGATCCATCCGGCCGGCGGCAAGGTCTGCGTCAAGGCGTTCGGGCTGATCCAGAAGGTCTACAACCCCGATCGCGTTCTCCAGCCGATGAAGCGGACCAATCCGAACAAGGGGCGGGATCAGGATCCCGGCTTCGTGCCGATCTCGTGGGACGAGGCGCTCGATCTCGTCGCCGACAAGCTGAAGGCGGCGCGCGCGAACGGCCTGATCGACAACTCGGGCTATCCGCGGCTCGCCGCAAGTTTTGGCGGCGGCGGCACGCCGACCGCCTACATGGGAACGCTGCCGGCGTTTCTCGCCGCCTGGGGCCCGGTCGACATGAGCTTCGGCAGCGGGCAGGGCGTCAAGTGCTACCACTCGGAGCATCTCTACGGCGAGTTCTGGCATCGCGCCTTCACGGTCTCGCCCGACACGCCGCTGTGCGAATATCTCGTCTCGTTCGGCGCCAATGTCGAGGCCTCGGGCGGGGTGTGCGGCGTCAAGCGCCACGCCGACGCGCGCAAGCGCGGCATGAAGCGCGTGCAGATCGAGCCGCACCTGTCGGTCACCGGCGCCTGCTCGGCCGAATGGATCCCGATCAAGCCGAAGACCGATGCGGCCTTCATGTTCGCCATGCTCCACGTCGCGCTGCACGAGCAGCCGCGCACGCGCCTCGACCTGCCGTTCCTCAAGCACCACACCTCCTCGCCCTACCTGGTCGCGCCGGACGGCTACTTCCTGCGCGATCCGGCGACGCGCAAGCCGCTGGTGATCGACACGGCGACAGGGCGCGCCGTTCCGTTCGACACGGCGGGCATCGAGCCGGCGCTCGAAGGCGAGCTTGTCGCCGACGGCATCGCGGTCGGCCCCGATGACGAGGTGACCGAGCATCGCGCGGCGCCGGCGCGGCCGGCATTCACGCGTCTCGTCGAGCACGTGCGCGCCTACTCGCCCAAATGGGCGGGCCCGATCTGCGACGTCGATCCGGCGATCATCCGCCGCATCGCCACCGAGTTCCTCGCCCACGCCCGCGTCGGCGAAACCATCGTGATCGAGGGCGAGACGCTGCCGCTGCGCCCGGTCGCGATCTCGCTCGGCAAGACGGTGAACAACGGCTGGGGCGGCTACGAATGCTGCTGGGCGCGCACCTTGCTCGCCTGCCTCGTCGGCGCGCTCGAGGTGCCAGGCGGCACGCTCGGCACCACGGTTCGCCTCAACCGGCCGGCCGACAATCGCTGGTCGAGCGTCGTCGCGGGGCCGGACGGCTTCATGGCCTATCCGATGAACCCGACCGGCAAGGACGACTGGATATCGCGTCCGCCGGCGCGCAGCGCGCACCGCACGCTGGTGCCGCTGGTCGCGAACTCCGCCTGGAGCCAGGCGCTCGGGCCGACCCATCTCGCCTGGATGATGCAGCAGGAGAATTTCGACAAGCTGCCGGTCGCGGCGCCGCCCGACGTGTGGTTCGTCTATCGCACCAACCCGGCGATATCGTTCTGGGATACCAAGGCGGTCGGCGCCGCGATGGCCCGCTTTCCCTTCACGGTGTGCTTCGCCTATACGCGCGACGAGACCAATCACATCGCCGACGTGCTGCTGCCCGACTGCACCGATCTCGAAGGCCTTCAGCTGCTGCGCATCGGCGGCACCAAATATGTCGAGCAGTTCTGGGACCACCAGGGCTTCGCGCTGCGCGATCCCGCGGTGCCGGCTCAAGGGCAGGCAAAGGATTTCACCTGGATCGCGACCGAGCTCGCGCGGCGCGCCGGCATTCTCGAGGCCTACAACGCGGCGATCAACCGCGGCGCGGCCGGCGTGAAGCTCGCGGGCGCGGGCTACGATTTCTCCCTCGATGTCGCCAAGCCGCATGACGTCGAGGCGATCTGGGACGCGGCGTGCCGCGCCGCCAGCGCCGAATTGACCGACGGCGCCGAGTCGCAGGGGCTCGACTGGTATCGCGCACACGGCTTCCGCACCAAGCCGTTTCCGCGCCTGCAGTGGTACCTCTATCCAAAGCTCATCGGCAGCGGCCTGCGCTTCGAGCAGCCGTATCAGGAGCGGCTTTTCCGCATCGGCCAGGAGCTGGAGCGGCGGCTGCACGGGCAAGGCATCAGGTGGTGGGACAAGCAGCTCGAGGAATACGAGCCCCTGCCGCATTGGCGCGACCTCGCCGGCCTGTGGGAAGGCGCGCTGGCGCGGCACTTCAACGTGCAGATCGGCGATTTTCCGTTCTGGCTGATCACGGCGCGCAGCATGCAGTACTCGTGGGGCGGCAATGTCGGCATCCCGCTGATCCGCGAGGTCGCCGGGAACGTCGCGGGCCACGGCAACGTGATCATGAACCGCGCGGCGGGCGAGCGCCTCGGCATCGCGGACGGCGACCGCGTCGAGGTACGCTCGCCGCTCAACCAGACCAAGGGCCGCGTCATGCTGTGCGAGGGCATCCGCCCCGACACATTGCTGATGATCGGCCAGTTCGATCACTGGGCGACGCCCTTCGCCAAGGACTTCGACACGCCGAGCATGAACGCGCTCATGCCGATGCTGCTCGATCTCACCGACGCGACCGGCTCGAGCGCCGACCTCGTCAAGGTGAAGGTCACCAGATTGGAGGCGACGCCGTGACCCGCTGGGCGATGGTGGCCGATCTCGAACGCTGCGTCGGGTGCCAGACCTGCACGGCGGCCTGCCGCCATGCCAACGCCACCTCGCCGGCGGTGCAATGGCGCAAGGTGCTCGACATCGAGGCGGGCGCCTATCCGAACGTGCGCCGCACCTTCGTGCCGGTCGGCTGCCAGCACTGCGCCGACCCGCCCTGCATGCATGTCTGCCCGAGCACCGCGACGCGCCGGCGCGCCGACGGCATCGTCACCATCGACTACGACATCTGCATCGGCTGCGCCTACTGCGACGTCGCCTGTCCGTACCAGGCGCGCCACAAGGTCGACGGGCCGCGCTTCGCGTTCGGCATGCGGGAGATCGAAAGCGAGGTCGAGCGCGAGGACCCGGGTCGCATCGGCGTCGCGCAGAAATGCACCTTCTGCTCCGATCGCATCGATTTCGGTCTCGCCAACGGGTTGACCCCGGGGCGCGATCCGCGCGCGACGCCCGCCTGCGTCAATGCCTGCATCGCCGACGCGCTGCATTTCGGCGATCTCGACGATCCGGCGAGCAACGTGTCGCGCCTGCTGCGCGAGCAGCGCAGCTTCCGCATGCATGCGAGCCTCGGGACCGAGCCGGGCTTTCATTATATATACGGCGAGGCCGCGGGACCCGATCCGGTGGTTGCGCCGCGGGCGGCGCCCGTGACCGCCGCGCAGCTGCGCACCCGCGGCGTCGAGCCGTGGCATCAGCAGCATTGGGACTGGAAGGCGGCCGGCAACTTCATCTGCGGCGGCGCCGGCAGCGGGCTGTTCATCGTCGCGGCGCTCGCGAGCCTGCGTCAGGGCGCGCTGTTTCCGCTCGGCCTGATCGCGCTCGCGATCGTCGCGCTCGGCCTCCTGCTTCTGCTGTTCAAGATCGGCCGGCCGTGGCGCTTCATCAACGTGCTGCGCCAGCCGCAGCGCTCGTGGATGGCGCGCGAGGCGTGGATCGTCGGCGCCTTCTTTCCGCTCGCCGCCGCCGCCATGTGGTTCGGCGCGCCGGCGCTGACGATTGCGGCGGCGATCCTCGCCGTGCTGTTTCTCGTCAGCCAGGCAATGATCCTCAAGGAAGCGAAGGGGATTCCAGCGTGGCGGATGCCGCAGCTCGTGCCCGTGATGGTGGTGACGGGCTTTGCCGAGGGAAGCGGCCTCTTTCTGGTCGCCGCGACCGTGCTGCCGTCATTCGCATCAATGAGCAGGATGGCGGCCGTCGCCGTGATGCTGCTCGCTGCCGTGCGCGGGCTGAGCTGGCTCGCCTACCGCACCGCGCTCGCGCTCGATGGCGCGCCGACGCGAACCTTCGCGGTCTTCGACGCGTTCGGGCCGACATTCGCCGTGCTCGGGCTGGTGGCGCCGATCGCGCTGATCGCCGCCGGCTTCTGGTCCGAAGCGGGCCAGGCGGCGTTGTTCGCGCTCGGCGGACTCTGCGTCACCCTTGCCGGCAGCGCGCTCAAGCTGATGCTTGTCACGCGCGCCGGTTTCAATCAAGGATTCGCGCTCGCGCACACGCCCGTGCGTGGCGCGGGGTCGGCCGGACCGGCCGTCAAGCCCGGATGGTCCTGAGCCAAGAAGAACCAACAGGGGGAGACTGAGCCATGAGCATGCAGACAGCCACCCGCGAACATCCGACGTTCATGTTCGATGCCGGCGCCGAGCGAATGCCACGGCCGGCGCTTTCGGCGCTGCAGGCCGAGCGGCTGCGCAACGTGCTGCAGCAGGCCTATGCCAGGGTGCCGCACTATCGCAAGAAATTCGACGCGGCCGGCGTCGGCCCGGCCGATTTCAAGACGTTGGCCGATATCGCCAAATTTCCGTTCACGCTGAAGACCGACCTGCGCGACAATTATCCGTTCGGCATGTTCGCGGTGCCGCGCGACCAGCTGGTGCGCGTGCACGCCTCGTCGGGCACGACCGGCAAGCCGACCGTGGTCGGCTATACGCAGGGCGACATCGACCGCTGGTCCGATCTGATGGCGCGTTGCTTCGCCTGCGCGGGGGCGCGGCCGGGCGACATCGTACACAACGCCTATGGCTACGGCCTGTTCACCGGCGGGCTCGGCGCGCATTACGGCGCCGAGCGGCTCGGCTGCACGGTGGTGCCGATGTCGGGCGGCGGCACCGAGCGGCAGGTGGCGCTGCTCAAGGACTTCGGCGCGCACGTGCTGTGCGCGACCCCGTCCTATGCGCTCAACATCGCCGAGGTCGCGGACGCCATGGGCGTCGACCTGCGCCACTCCAACCTGCGCATGGGCCTGTTCGGCGCCGAGCCGTGGAGCGACGCGATGCGCGCCAGCATCGAGGAGCGGCTCGGGCTCACCGCCGTCGACGTCTACGGCCTGTCCGAGATCATGGGACCGGGGGTCGCGTGCGAATGCGCCGGCGGGCATGCGGGCCTGCACGGCTGGGAAGACCATTTCCTGTTCGAGGTCATCGATCCGAAGACGCTCGCGCCGCTGCCGATGGGCGAGCCTGGCGAGCTGGTCATCACCACGCTCACCAAGGAAGCGCTGCCGATGATCCGCTATCGCACGCGCGACATCACGCGGCTGGACGATGGCCCGTGCGCCTGCGGCCGCACCCATGTGCGCATCATGCGGGTGACCGGGCGCGACGACGACATGCTGATCATCCGCGGCGTCAACGTCTATCCCTCGCAGGTCGAGGCGGTGCTGGTCGGCTTGCCGGGCCTCGCGCCGCACTATCAGATCGTCCTCGCGCGCGAGGGCGCGCTCGACGCCATGACAATCGAGGTCGAGGCCGCGCCCGGCGCGCCGCTCGCCGACGCCGACCGCGCCCGCAAGGCGGCCGAGGTCTCCCACCACATCAAGTCGATGATCGGCGTCACCTGCACGGTCGCCGTCAAGGCGCCCGGCGAGGTGCCGCGCTCGCAGGGCAAGGCCGTGCGGGTGCGGGATTTGCGGAAAGGAGGTCCGAAATAGGCTGGGCGACCGATCGCGCAGGAATGGACCGAGAAGAAATGGCGCGCTGCGCACGCGCCGGTATTCGGTTTCAAATGTCCTCGAGGCTGGTCCCGCGTCCTGCGCGCAGGCTGCTCCTCGCCTGCTCGATGCGGCGCAAGAAACGCGGGTCATGCTCGAGGCGGTACTCGAACCAGTCTTCCTCCGATTGAAAGCCTATGAGCACACCGGCGGGCTTGCCATGGCGAGTGATGACAATCTCCTGTGTCTCTGCCTCTCGAAGAAAGCGAGACAGATCGTCCTTGATCTCGGACAGAGGAACTTCCTTCACGCCGGATTTGCGAACTGTGCGAGCCATGACTCAGCCTCCGATTTGGGCACGATCGCCAAAACCGCGACGGTCGTGCCGGACACATCGTAGAACACCCGCACTTCGCCTACGCGGAGCCGATACTGGGGGCGGACCAGTCCGCGCATGCCTACTCCAGCGACACCGGCGGGTCGAGATCGTCCGACCACGAGTCGGGCGGCGCCTTGTGCTTGCGCAGCAGCCGATGCACCAGGTTGACGTGCTCGGCTTCCTCCTCGACGAATTCTTCCGCCATCTTCTTGATCGCCGGATCGCGGGTGCTCTCGACCACCGCCTTGAAGTATGCGAGCGCCCGCTGCTCGCCGGCGAGCGCGAGCCGCAGCGCGTGCCATGGCGTCATCATGTAGTGCGCACCGGCGAGATCGACCGCTTCCGGGCTCTCGCCCTTCGTCCAGGTGGCGACCTCGCGCGCATGCGCGACCACGTCGATGTCGCCGGCCAGCCGCTTGATCTCGTCGCGGTGGATGCCCTCGGCGCGCGACAGGTCGCGGAACGCCGCCACCAGCTCCGGATTGTTGTGCTGCTCCATCTGCCCGGCGAGCATGTCGTAGCGCTCGGCGGCATCCGCTTCGATCTGCCACGCGACGGCGAGGAGGTCCGCGAGATTGCCGATCTTCGGTTCGGTCGTGCTGCTCATAGCTCGAAGTCCTTCTCCAGGTCGCAAATGTCGACGCTCGCCGGTCCGACCGGCGGCTGATACGGCTTGCGGTTGCCGCGATAGAGGATGCCGATGTTGAAGCCATCGTCGGTCATGATCCGGCGCGCCGCCTTGGCGGGATCGCTGGTCGCCGCGACCGGTGCCGGATGCACCAGCGACTTCCACTCGCGCTCGTCGGGCCGGAAGGTCACGCAGGGGCTCAGGATCTCGACGAAGGAAAAGCCGGGGTGGCGGATCGCCTCGACCAGGGTCGTGGTGGTCTCGTTGATCTCGCCCGAGAAGCAGCGCGCGACGAAATTGGCGCCGGACGCGAGCGCGATCACCAGCGGATGAAACGGGCTCACCCCGGTGCCGCCGGGCGAGAGCGCGGTGTCGAACTCGGGCTCGGTGGTAGGCGAGGGCTGCCCCTTGGTCATGCCGTAGATGCGGTTGTCCATCACCACATAGGTCATGTCGATGTTGCGGCGGCAGGCGTGCAGGAAGTGATTGCCGCCGATCGAATAGCCGTCGCCGTCGCCGCTCGCGACCACGACGGTGAGATCGGGGCGCGTCACCTTGAGCCCGGCCGCAAGCGCGAGCGAGCGCCCGTGCACCCCGTGGAAGCCGTAGCAGTTGGTGTAGGCGGGGATGCGCGACGAGCAGCCGATGCCGGAGATCACCGCGATCCGCTCGGGCGGCAGCCCGAGCTGCGCAAAGGCGCGGGTGAACGACAGGAGCACGTGGTAGTCGCCGCAGCCCGGGCACCAGATCGGGTTGACGTCCGACTTGAAGTCGGCCGGCTTGCAGGCGAGACGGTTGTCGAGGGTCGCCATTATGGCCTCCACTGCGTGATGGCGTCGTGGATCTCGCTCGGCCTGATCGGCAACGGCCCGGGCCGGCTGAGCACGCGCGCGTCCTTGGGCAGGTCGTAGTGCGCCCGCAGATAGCGGTAGAACTGCGCGCCGTGGCTCTGCTCGACCACGAGCACGCGCGTCTTGCCGGCGAGCGCCGCCGCGAATTTCTCCGGCTGCACCGGCGCGAGCAGGCGCGGCGCGAACAGGGTGCACGCGATGCCGTCGGCGCGGGCGCGCGCGATCGCCTCGCGCGCGGTGCCGGTGAGCGAGCCCCAGGTGAGGACCGTGAGGTCGCCGTCGCCCTCGATCGTCGCCCAGTGGTCGCCGTAGTTGAAGGCGGCAAGCTTGTCGCGCCGCTTGTCGAGCTGCTTGGTGTGGTCGCCGGCGCCGCTCGTCGGCGTGCCGCGCTCCGTGTGCGTCAACCCGTCGGCCGTGTACTGGCCGCCGCGCGTGCCGGGGATCGCCATCGGCGAAACCGTGCCGCCCGCCGTGGCGTAACGCTTGTAGGCGGTCGCCACCTCGGTCGCCATCTCCGTCAGCTTGGCACGCTGGCCGATGAAGGCGACGTCGGCCGGGCGCTCGATCGCGCTGCGCGCCTGGCCGACGAACTGGTCGGACAGCACAATCGCGGGCGCCTGCAGGGTCTCGGCGAGGTAGGTCGCCCATTGGGTGGTGAACAGGCAGTCGCCGACCGACTGCGGCGCCACCACGAGGTGCGGCGCATCGCCGTGGCAGCCATAGACCGCGATGTTGAGGTCGCCTTGCTCCGACTTGGTCGGGATGCCGGTCGAGGGACCGGCGCGCATCACATCGACGATGACGATGGGAATTTCCGCCGCGGTCGCGAGGCCGAGCGCCTCGATCATCAGCGACAGGCCCGGGCCGGACGTCGCGGTCAGCGACGGCGTGCCGCCGAACGAGGCGCCGATGATCATGTTGATGGCGGCAAGCTCGTCCTCGGCCTGCAGCAGCACGCCGCCCATCCGGGCGAGGTTGGGCGCGAGCCACTCGAGCACCTCGGTCGCCGGCGTGATCGGATAGGCGGCGGCGAAGCGGATACCGCCGCGGATGGCGCCGAGCGCCGCGGCCTCGTTGCCCGATACCAGCCAGCGCCGCGCCGCGCTCGCGGCGGGCGATCCGAGCGCACGGCCGAACGCGATGCCTTCCGCCACCTTGTAGCCGGCCTCGATTCCCTTCCGGCTCGCCTCGACGGCGGTGGCGCCCTTGTCGGCGAGGCGCTTTTCGATCAGCGTCGACACGGCCGCGGCGTCGAGACCAAGCAGCCGCGCCGCAATGCCGAGCGCGATCATGTTGGGCCGCCCCTCCGGGATGGCTTTCGCCATGTCCTTCAAGGGAACCTCGACGACGCGCGCCCCCGCGGCCGCGACCACCGGCGGCGGCTCGCCGCCCTTCGGATCGCTGATCACCAGGCTGTCGGGCCCGACCTCGATCTCGGCGCCGAAGCGCTGGGCATTGAGCCAGTCGATGCCGATCAGGATGTCGAATCGGTCGGGCAGGCACTCGACCGGATGGCGCGCGAGGCGCACCAGGGAGGCCGCCTCGCCGCCGCGGATTTGCGCCCCGACCGTGCGCGTGAGCAGGCCGTGCCAGCCGGCGAGGCTCGCCGCCTCGAGCAGAAAGTTGCCGGTGGTGAGCGCGCCGGCGCCGCCGCTGCCGACGAAAGCAACTGAAATGCTTTGCGAATCTCCCAAGGCCGCCTCCCGCTGCTGTGCGTCGTGCCGGGGGCCGGAACCCCCGTCGATCCGCTCAAAGCGTAATTCAGTACTAAAATACGTTTTTTTGCCGTTCCTTGCTTTAGATCAAGGAATGTGGGCGGCAGCGGCGGAAAATCGCCGCCAACGCACAGGGCCGGAAAGCTCGGCCAAGGCGGGGAGGCGGCGATGAACCAGGAAGCGGTGCGCTGGGTGATGACCGGCAAGGGCCAGCCGCTCGTCGCGATGAAATGCGACAAGCTCACCCCCGGCCCGGACGAGGTTCTGGTCGAGATCGCCGGATGCGGCGTCTGCCACACCGATCTCGGCTACTACTACGACGGCGTGCGCACCAAGCACGCGCTGCCGCTCACCCTCGGCCACGAGATCAGCGGGCACGTGATCGAAACCGGGTCGAATGCGATCTACTGGACCGATCGGGCCGTGATCGTGCCGGCCGTCATCCCGTGCGGCGAATGCGATGCGTGCCGCCGCGGCAAGTCGACGATCTGCCCGAATCAGAAAATGCCGGGCAACGACATCCAGGGCGGCTTCGCGACCCATATCGTGGTGCCGGCGCAGGGCCTGTGCGAGGTCGACGAGCACCGCCTCGCCGCCGTCGGCTTGGATCTCGCCGATTGCTCGGTGATCGCCGACGCCGTCACCACGCCCTACCAGGCGGTGGTGCAGGCCGGGGTGTCGCCGGGCGATCTCGTCGTCGTCAACGGCGTCGGCGGCGTCGGCGGCTACGCGGCGCAGATCGCCGCCGCCTTCGGCGGCACGGTGGTCGCGATCGACGTCAGCGACGAGAAGCTCGCCGCGGTGGCGGCGCAGGGCGCCGCGCTCACGTTGAACGCCCGGCAGACGACGCCGCGCGATCTCAAGGCGGCGATCCAGGCTTTCGCCAAGACCCGCGGGCTGCGCCAGAACGAATGGATCATCTTCGAATGCTCCGGCACCAAGGTCGGGCAGGAGACGGCGTTCAGCCTGCTCAATCACGGCGCGACGCTCGCGGTCGTCGGCTTCACGATGGACAAGGTGGAGATCCGCCTCTCCAACCTGATGGCGTTCCACGCCCGCGCGCTGGGCAATTGGGGGTGCCCGCCCGAGCTTTATCCGGCGGCGCTCGAGCTCGTCCTCAACGGCCGCGTGAAGGTGGCGCAGTTCGTCGAGAAGCATCCGCTGAGCGAAATCAACCAAGTGTTCGAGGCCGTCCACGCCGGCGCCTTCAAGCGGCGTGCGGTCCTCGTCCCCGATCACCAAGGAGCCTGATCATGAGCGCCGAAGCTGCCCGCACCGTCGTCGCCAGCGCGCGCGAAGCGAAGGATCACGATCTGGTCGCGGAAAGCGTGCGGCTCGCCGCCAGCAAGGGCGTCCGGTTCGAGAAGCGGCCCGTCAGGGGCGAGGACGGCAAGCCGGTCGCCGGCCTCTACAACGCGTGGATCACCCTCGACAACCCGGCGCAGTTCAATTCCTACACGACCGACATGGTGAAGGCCGTGATCCTCGCGTTCCGCGCCGCGAGCGCGGCGCGCGACGTGGTGGCGGTGGTGTTCACCGGCGCCGGCGACAAGGCGTTCTGCACCGGCGGCAACACCAAGGAATACGCCGAATACTACGCCGGCAATCCGCAGGAATATCGCGGCTACATGCGGCTGTTCAACGACATGGTGTCGGCGATCCTCGTCTGCGACAAGCCGGTGATCTGCCGCGTCAACGGCATGCGCATCGGCGGCGGCCAGGAGATCGGCATGGCCTGCGATTTCTCGGTCGCGCAGGATCTCGCGCGCTTCGGCCAGGCCGGTCCGAAGCACGGCTCCGCGCCGATCGGCGGCGCGACCGACTTCCTGCCCGTGATGATCGGCGCCGAGCGCGCCATGGCGGCCTGCGTGCTGTGCGAGCCATTCTCGGCGCACGAGGCCTATTTCATGGGAGTGATCACCGACATCGTGCCGGCGCTCAAGGTCGACGGCAAGTTCATCGCCAACCCGCTGGTCGAGACCGGCCGCGTCACCGACGAGCTCGGACGCCTCGTGTTCGGCAAGGCGAAGAGCGGCGAGGCGCTCAAGGCCGGCCAGGACCTGATGAAGCGCGGCACGGTCGATCTCAGCCTGCTCGACGAGAAGGTCGAGAGCCTGTGCACCAAGCTGCTCTACACCTTCCCGGACTGCACCACCAAGACGATCGAGGAAATGCGCAAGCCCAAGCTCGACGCCTGGAACCGCAACAAGGAGAACGCGCGCGCCTGGCTCGGGCTCAACATGATGACCGAGGCGCGCGCCGGCTTCCGCGCCTTCAACGAAGGCACGCGCGAGACCGGCCGCGAGGTGGATTTCATCGCGCTGCGCCGCGCGCTCGCCGCCAACACGCCGTGGAGCGACGAGCTCACCGAAACCATCCAGCCGCGGGCGCGCCGCGCATGACCACGCCGCTCAAAGTGTGGTTCGAGGCCGAAGGGCGCCTGCTGCGCCTGCGGCTCGATCGGCCGAAGGCGAACCTGATCGACGCCGGCATGATCGCGGCGCTCGATGCGGCGCTCGCCGAGCATCTCGACGCCGCAATCCTCGGCGCGGTGCTGCTCGACGCCGAGGGGCCGCATTTCAGCTTCGGCGCGAGCGTCGAGGAGCATCTGCCCGGCCAATGCGACGCCATGCTGCGCGGCCTGCATCGCCTCGTCCTGCGGCTGGTGGAATCGCCGGTGCCGGTGCTTGCCGCGGTGCGCGGCCGCTGTCTCGGCGGCGGGCTCGAGGTGGTGCTCGCCTGTCATCTCGTCTTCGTCGCGCCGGATGCGACGCTCGCCCAGCCGGAAATGAACCTCGGCGTCTTCGCCCCGGCGGGCTCCTGCCTGCTGCCGGAGCTGATCGGGCAGAACCGGGCGACCGATCTGCTGCTCTCCGGGCGCGGCATCAGCGGAAGTGAGGCCGCAGCCATCGGCCTCGCGCGCGAAGCCGCCGACCCCGCCGCCGCCGCGCTTGGTTATTTCGACGAGCACCTGCGGCGCAAGAGCGCGAGCTCGCTGCGGTTCGCGGTGCGCGCCGCGCGCTTCGACTTTGCGGCGCGGGTGAGTGCGAAGATCGCCACCGTCGAGCGCATGTATCTCGACGAGCTGATGGCGACGCACGACGCCGCGGAAGGCCTGAACGCATTCATCGGGAAGCGAGAAGCACGATGGCAACATCACTGAACGGCCGCAAGACCGCGGACATCGTCGGCGAGGCGCAGCGTCTGTTCGACGACCTGTCGTTCACGGCGGCGCGCGAGTGGAAGGCGGCGGCGCCCGGCCGCAAGGTCGTCGGCTACATGCCGATCTACGTGCCGCGCGAGATCATCCACGCCGCCGGCATGCTGCCGCTCGGCATCGTCGGCGGCGGCGACCAGCTCGAGGTCATCCACGGCGACGCCTATTACCAGAGCTACATCTGCCGCATTCCCCGCTCGACCATCGAGCTCGGCGTCTCCGGCCGGCTCGATTTCGTCGACGGCATGCTGTTTCCCTCGATCTGCGACGTCATCCGCAACCTGTCGGGCATGTGGAAGATGATGTTCCCGCAGGTCTACGTCCGCTATTTCGACGTGCCGCAGAACTATCGCGACGACATCGGCGGCAACTACTACGTCAACGAGCTCACCGAGCTGATGCATGATCTCGCGCAGCTGCGCGGCAAGCCGATCACCGACGACGAGCTCGCCGCCTCGATCGAGGTCTACAACGAGAACCGCCGGCTGGTGCGCGAGCTCTACGCCTTCCGGGCGCAGCGGCCGTGGCAGGCGCCGGCGGCCGAGGTCTACCTCATCCTGCGCGCCGGCCTGGTGCTGCCGGTCGAGCGGCATAGCGCGATGATGCGTGATTATCTTGCGGCGGCGCAGGGCGAGGAGCGGCCGCGCCGCGACAATTGCCGCATCGTGCTCACCGGCGTGTTCTGCGAGCAGCCGCCGCTCAACCTGATCAAGTCGCTCGAGCTCGCCGGCTGCTACGTGGTCGACGACGACCTGCTCCTGGTCACGCGCTGGCTCACCGCCGACGTGCCGCTCGACGGCAACCCGCTGCAGAACCTCTCCCACGCCTTCCTGCATCAGTCGGAATCGACCGCCGCCAAGTACGAGCCGAACCTCGCCGAGAAGGGCCAGCACCTCGTGCGCGCCGTCAAGCGCACCGGCGCCGAGGGCGTGATCTTCGCCTGCCCGAGCTTCTGCGATCCGGCGCTGCTCGAGCGGCCGATGCTGCAGCACGTGCTCAAGGACGCCGGCATCCCCTACATCGCGTTCAAATACGCGGAAAACTCCGGCCAGATGCAGCCCATTCGCGAGCAGGCCGGCACCTTCTCGGATTCCATCAAGCTGTGGAGCGCCCAATGACCGTCGAGATCGTCACCCCGAAGGCCAAGGCGAAGCCGAAGGAGGTCGAGAAGGATGCCTCCATGATCAAGCAGAAGGAGATGATGGCGGCGCACTACGACCGGCTCACCGCCGCGCCGCAGACGGGCGAGAAGGTCGCCGCGACCTTCGTGCCCGGCAATCTCAACGAGCTGCTCATGTGCTTCGGCCTCGTCAACAACCTGCCCGAGGTCAACGCCATCCAGAGCGGCCTGCGCCGGCAGAGCGGCAACTTCGTGCTCGAGGCCGAGAAGATCGGCCATTCCGAGGACGTGTGCACCTACGTGAAGTCCGACATCGGCATGATGGCGAAGGGCAACATCGCGCCGAACGGCAAGAAGTATCCCAACCCCGACGTGCTGCTGCTCTCCTACACGGGCTGCTTCACCTTCATGAAATGGTTCGAGCTGCTGCGCGAGCAGTACAAGTGCGAGACCATCATGCTGCACACGCCCTACATGGGCGACGGCAAGATCACGCCGAACATGGTCGAGTACATGGTCAAGCAGCTCAAGCAGGAGGTGATCCCCAAGCTCGAGCGCGTCTCCGGCGTGAAGTTCGACATCGACCGGCTGCGCGAGTACCTCAGGAAATCGGTCAAGGCCGAGGACGATCTCGTCAAGGTGCTGCAGAGCGCCAAGAGCAAGCCGTCGCCGATCGACGCCTATTTCGGCGGCATCTACTACATCGGCCCGATCTTCGGCGCCTTCCGCGGCACCGACGACGCGATCGACTACTACCGCTTCCTGCGCGAGGAGGTCGAGGACCGGCTCGCCAAGGGGGAGGGGCCGGTGACGCCCGACGGCGACATGGGCAAGGAGCGCTATCGCCTGGTGGTCGAGGGACCGCCGAACTACACCAACTTCCGCCAGTTCTGGAAGATGTTCTACGACGAGGGCGCGGTCGTCGTCGCCTCGAGCTACACCAAGGTCGGCGGCGTCTACGACCTCGGCTTCCGCCACGACCCCGACAAGCCGCTCGAGACGCTCGCCGAATACTGCCTCGGCGTCTACACCAACCGCAGCCTGCCGATGCGCATCGACATGCTGGCGAACTACGTCAAGGACTACGAGGCGGACGGCCTGCTGATCAACTCGATCAAGAGCTGCAACAGCTTCTCGGCCGGCCAGCTCCTGATCATGCGCGAGGTCGAGAAGCGCACCGGCAAGCCCGCCGCCTTCGTCGAGTCGGATCTGGTCGACCCGCGCTACTTCTCGGCCGCCAACATCAAGAACCGGCTGGAGAGCTATTTCCAGATGATCGAGCAGAAGCGCGCCAGCGCGCGCTCGGCGGCCTGAAAGGGGCGAGCCATGAAGACCTTCGTCGGCATCGACCTCGGATCGACCACCACCAAGGCGATTCTCCTCGACGAGAACCGCGACGTGATCGGCCGCGGCATCACCAATTCGCGCTCGAACTACTCAACGGCCGCCCGCGTCGCCAGCGAGGAGGCGCGCATCGACGGCCAATTCACCCTGTTTCGCCGCGCGCTCACCGAGGCCGGCGGCCTCGGCGACAAGCTCGACTCGTTCCTCGGCGCGCTGGAGCGATCGTTCCGCCTCGAGCAGTTCCTCGAGCAGCTCGGAGATCTCGAGCAGACCTGCCTCGGACAAGTCGCCGGTTCCCGCTTCGCCGGCCTCGAGGCTGCCGTCAAGGAGGCGATCGGCGCGGTGTTCAAGAAGCTGCGCGAGGAGGCCCCGGAGCTTTATGCGCCCGGCGCCAAGCGCAAGTCGGATTTCTTCCGCGACATCGCCGGGTCGCGCTACCACAACCATGCCGAGGAGGTCGCGCGCGCCGCCGGGCTGCCCTACGACCTCCTCCTCAACGTCTATGACAAGTCGATCATCGAGGTGGAGAACCGGCCGCCCTCAGGCGCGCTCAGCGAGCGGTTCCGCCGGGCGATGGGCCGCACCTTCACGTCCGAATCGATGCTGGCCTCGAGCGCTTCGGATGTGCAGAAGCGGATCGAGCAATCGCTCGGCATCGAGCTCGAGGAGACCTACCTGGTCGGCACCGGCTACGGCCGCGTGACGCTGCCCTTCTCCAAGGAGCACATCCGCTCCGAGATCCTGTGCCACGGGCTCGGCGCGCACATGATGTATCCGAAGACGCGCACCGTGCTCGACATCGGCGGCCAGGATACCAAAGGCATCCAGGTCGATCCCAACGGCATCGTCGAGAACTTCCAGATGAACGACCGCTGCGCCGCCGGCTGCGGGCGCTACCTCGGCTATATCGCCGACGAGATGAACATGGGGCTGCACGAGCTCGGGCCGATGGCGATGAAATCGGACCGGCCGGCGCGCATCAACTCGACCTGCACGGTGTTCGCCGGCGCCGAGCTGCGCGATCGCCTCTCGCTCGGCGAGAAGCGCGAGGACATCCTCGCCGGGCTGCATCGCGCCATCATCCTGCGCGCGATCTCGATCATCTCGCGATCGGGCGGCGTCGCCGACGAGTTCACCTTCACGGGCGGGGTGGCCAAGAACGAGGCCGCGGTGCGCGAGCTGCGGAAGCTGATCAAGGAGAACTACGGCGAGGTCACCATCAACATCAATCCGGAGTCGATCTACACCGGCGCGCTCGGCGCCGCGGAGTTCGCGCGCCGGGCGCATCTCGGCGAGGCCGAGGGGAGGCAGGCATGACGGTCGCGGCAGGCATCGACGTCGGCACCGGCGCCGTCAAGGCGGCGCTCTTTCGCGTCGAGAACGACAAGGTCGACTGGCTCGCGCGCACGACCTTGCGCATCCGCCAGCGCGACCCGATGGAGCTCGCGCGGGTCGCCTACGACCAGATCCTCGCCGACGCGAAGATGACCGAGGACGAGGTCGACTACGTGGCGACCACCGGCGAGGCCGAGGGCGTCCCGTTCCACACCGGGCACTTCTACTCGATGACCACGCATGCGCGCGGCGCGATCTATCTCGACGCGCAATCGCGCGCGGCGCTCGACGTCGGCGCCCTGCACGGGCGCGCCATCAGCATCGACGCGCGCGGCAAGGTGCTGAGCTACAAGATGACGAGCCAGTGCGCGTCCGGGTCGGGCCAGTTCCTGGAGAACATCGCGCGCTACCTCGGCATCGCCCAGGACGAGATCGGCGCGCTGTCGCGCCAGGCGGACAATCCCGAGATCGTCAGCAGCATCTGCGCGGTGCTCGCCGAAACCGACGTCATCAACATGGTGTCGCGCGGGATCACGGCGCCGAACATTCTCAAGGGCATCCACCTGTCGATGGCCGGCCGGCTGTCCAAGCTGTTGAAATCGGTCGGCACCACCGAGGGCGTCGTGATGGTGACCGGCGGCCTTGCGCTCGACAAGGGCCTGATTGCCGCGATCGAGGAAGACATCGCCAAGATGAAGGACATGAAGACGGTGGTGCGCACCCATCCGGACGCGATCTATGCGGGCGCGATCGGCGCCGCGCTGTGGGGCGCGTTCCGCCACGACAAGCTCGCCGCGCTCGGCCAGGTGCCCAAAGGCATGAACAAGGCGGCATGAACGGAAAGGAGAAACCACCATGGCGCTGATGATCATCGAGACCTGCACGGCGTGCGACGCCTGCGAGCCGGTGTGCCCGAACAAGGCGATCTCGGTCGGCAACCCGATCTACGTGATCGATCCGATGAAGTGCACCGAATGCGTCGGCGCCGAGGACGAGCCGCAGTGCAAGCTGGTGTGCCCCGCCGCCTGCATCGTCCCCAACCCCGACTGGGAAGAGGACAAGGACACGCTCATGGAAAAGTACCAGCAGCTGCACACGTGAGGCCGCGGCCATGACCTTCGCGCGCCGCGTCACCCAGGTGCTGCACGACGAGCACGACGCGACCACCGCGCTGATGGCGCGGCTCGAGCAGCTCACCGCACGATCGAGCGGCGCCGTACCCGACGCCGGCGAGCCGGGCGTGCGCCGGCTGCTGGCCGACCTGTCGACCGTCCTGACCGGCGAGGTCGAGCGGCATTTCGCCTTCGAGGAGGAGCGGCTGTTCACTTATCTGAGCGCGATCGGCGAGGAGGCGATCGGCGCGCATCTCGCCGAGGAGCACGCCGTCATCCGGCCGCTCGGCATTCGCATCGCCGCGCTCGCGCGCGCGGCCGCCGCGAGCGGCTTCGATGCGGCCAGCTGGAGCGAGTTCTGCCGTGTCGGCCAGGACCTTGCGCCGCGCCTGATCGCGCACGCGCACAAGGAAGAAATGGCGCTGCTGCCGCTGCTCGACGAGAGCATGGATGCCGATACCGACATGGAGCTGTTCGAAGCCTACACCGCGACCGCATGAGGGCTGCCATGAACGACCTGGCGACGAAGACCGAGCACGATACGCGTGCGCTCACCGCCGACGACATCGAGCGCGTCATCACCATCGATCGCGCCCATAGCGGCCACAGCCGGCGCTCCTTCTTCGAGAAGCGATTCGCGGCGGCGGCCGCGCATCCCGATGATTTCATCCTCATCGGCGTCGCGCGCGGCGGCTCGCTGCGCGGGTTCGCCTCCGCGCGCATCCTGCGCGGCGAGTTCGGCCGGGCGCAGGCGGTTGCGGTGCTCGACGGGCTCGGCGTCGCGGTCGAGTGCCAGGAGCAGGGCGTCGGCCATGCGCTGATGGGCGAGGTCCTGCGCCGCCTGCGCCGGATGGGTGTGCATTCGCTGCAGTCGCAATCGGGGTGGAAGAACCACGACCTCGTGCGGTTCTTCGCCTCGTCGGGGTTCGAGCTCGCGCCGCGCCTCGCGCTCGAGCGCGCCGTCGCGGAACCATTGGACGAGGTCAGCGAAGAAGTCTGACCGAGGGAGGTCGCGATGACCGGGCCAAGCCAAATCACCATTCCGGAGCAGGTCGGCGCCGCCGCCGAGGTCAACTACGGCGCGCCGCCGCCGCCCGATTTCGGGCCGCTCGCGCGCGACCGCATTCCGGTGCGGGCGATGACGGAAGGCGATCTCCACGCGCTGATCGCCATCGACCGGCGCATCACCGGGCGCGACCGCGCCGCCTATTTCCGGCAAAAGCTCGACGAGGCGCTGCATGAATCCGACGTGCGCGTGTCGCTCGTGGTCGAGCGCAACGGCGCGCCCGTGGGCTTCATCATGGCGCGGGTCGACTTCGGCGAGTTCGGACGCATGGAGCCGACCGCCGTGATGGACACGCTCGGCGTCGACCCCGACTACGGCGGCCAGGGAATCGGCCGCGCGCTGCTGTCGCAACTGCTGGTCAATCTGCAGACGCTGCGGGTCGAGCGCATCCGCACCGAGATCGACTGGCGCGACCGCGAGCTCCTGGGCTTCCTCGACCACTGCGGGTTTGCCCCGTCGCCGCAGCTCTGCTTCGAACATGCCATCGCGGACTGAACGCCCGCCGCGCTTCGATTTCGCCGGCGAGCGCGCGATCGTCACCGGGGCGAGCCGCGGCATCGGCCAGGTGAAGCTTCAATCGAGTACGAAAATACGCAATTTTCGCCTACCGTAGTCCCCTAGGCGAGTCGGAGTCCAGGTGACGGCATGGCGCGGGCGGCGCAAAAGGCGGCGACGGGCGGCTTCACGGTTCGTCCGGTGCGGGCGGCCGATATTCCCCACGTGATCGCGCTCGATGAGCGGGTGACCGGGCTCGCCAAGCCGGCCTATTGGCAGGAGGTGTTCGAACGCTACGGCAGGCGGCGCAACGGCGAGCGGCACTTCCTGGTGGCCGAGCCCGATGACGCGCGCAACGGCGCGCCGCCGCTCTTCGGCTACATCATCGGCGAGGTGCGGGCGTGGGAATTCGGCTCGGCCCCCTGCGGCTGGGTGTTTGCCCTGTCGGTCGAGCCGAAGGCGCGGCTGCGCGGAATCGGGCAGCGCCTGTTCGCCGCGATGGCGGGCGAGTTCGCCAAGGCCGGGGTCGCCAAGATGCGCACCATGGTGGCGCGCGACAACCGCCTGCATCTCATGTTCTTCCGCAGCGAGGGCATGACGGCGGGCCCTTACATCCAGCTCGAACGCGACATCGGCTGACGGCGTCCCCATGAAGCTCCAGATCTCCAGCCAGCTCGCGGTCTTTGCGCTGCTCGAGCTCGCCGCCCATCCGCAGCGGCAGTTTTCGGTGGCCGAAATCGGCGAAAAATACCGCGTCTCCAATCATCACCTCGCGAAGGTCATGCACAGCCTCGGGCGCGCCGGGCTCGTCCGGTCGGTGCGCGGCGCCGGGGGCGGCTACCAGTTTTGCGGCAATCCGCGGCGCACGACGCTGCTCGACATCGTCGAGCTCTTCGAGCCGCTCGGATCGGGCGATGCCGACCAGGGCGTCGGCGAGGCGACGGACGAGGGGCGGGCGCTGCGCGACGTCCTCGGCGAGATCGACGAGATCGCGCGCGCGACGCTCGGGTCGATCACCATCGGCACCATGCTCAAATTGGTCGATCGGCCGCGCAAGGCCGCCGCGTCCGCGACCCGCGGGTGAGCCGCGTCATGAGCCGCGGTTGTCGCTGCAGCGCAGCAATATTCCCACCCTGCCGCAACCGCCGATAAGCTCCGGTAATGTCCGTAGTAGTCGGGTGACCGGCTTTTCTTTATCTTGCGCCACACGTGGCGCAGTGCATCCCCCGAGACGTGCGCGAAGCCGGTGGCCGTTTGGCCACTGAGATCGGGTATGCGGGTTTGCCATGGCTAAGCTGACGGCCGGCGATCTCCAGATCATCACGCGGATCCCGTTTTTCCGCGGGCTGAAGCACGAGACCGTTCAGCAGATCGTTGCGACCGCGAGTGCCGTGATGCTGCGGCCGCACGAGCCGCTGGTGCGCCAGGGAACCCCCGCCACGTCGTTCTTCATCATCATCGACGGCTGGGTGAAGCTCTATCGCGTCACCGTGTCGGGCGATGAGGCCGTCATCCAGATCCTGACCATGGGCGACAGCTTCGGCGAGGCCTCCGCGTTCACCGGCACGACGTTTCTCGTTTCCGCCGAGGCGGTGAGCGAGGCGCGGGCGGTGCGCGTTCCGGCCGATCACGTCGTGCGCTGCATCCGCGCGAACCCGGACATCGCGCTGATGATGATCGCGTCGACGCTGCAGCACATGCACTACCTCGTGCAGGAGGTCGAGCAGCTCAAGGCGCAGAGCGGCGTGCAGCGGGTGGCGGAGTTTCTCGTCTCGCTGTCGCCGGTCGATCACGGGCCGTGCGACATCGCACTGCCCTACGACAAGGTGGTGATCGCGGCGCGCCTCGGCCTCAAGCCCGAGTCGCTGTCGCGCGTGTTCGGCAAGCTCAAGTCGCTCGGCGTCGAGGTGCACGCGACCCATGTCGCGATCTGCGACGTGGCGCGGCTGCAGCGGCTCGCCGAGGACGACCGCGGCGCCATCCGCGGCACCTTGCGGCCGCCGGGCTAGCGCATGTTCCGCCGAAAGCCTGCCCCGGACTTGATCCGGGGTGGACGCCGGTTCGCCGACAAGAACATGCGCCAAGCCAAGGAATCCAGAGCGGCGCGCACATCATCCCATCGTCTCGACGCGAAGATCGCTTGATCGAAGTCAAGGCAGCGCCATGCGCGCCCGCCCTATAAACCGGCATCGGAATACGAATTATAAGGCATTGAAAACAAAGCCAAACGGGGAGCGCCGCATGCGGAATCATGTGGTCGAGATCGACGCCGGGCAACGTCCGTCGGCGTTGCGCTTCGCGCCGCGCTTCAACGTGGCGGTCCCGTTCATCGATCGCCACCTCGCCGAGGGTCGCGGCGACAAGGTCGCCATCCACACTCTGCGCGAGCGCGTGACCTATGCGGACCTCGCCGCCGCGGTCAATCGCTGCGCCAATGCGCTGGTCGCGCTCGGCCTGCGCGCCGGCGACCGCATGCTGATGGCCGTGAAGGACTGTCCGGAATTCTTCTATCTGTTCTGGGGCGCGATCAAGGCGGGCATCATCCCGGTTCCGCTCAACACGATGCTGCGCGCGTCGAGCTACGCCTTCATGATCGACGACGCGGGCGCCGCCGCCTTCGTCTACTCGCCCGAGTTCGCCGGCGAGGTCGAGGCCGGCATCGCGGGCGCGGCGCTGCCGCCGCGCCACGTGCTGCGGACGGAAGGCGCGGAGCCGTCGATCGCGAGCTTGCTTGCGGCGGCGCAGGCCGAATTCGCGGCGGTGCCGACGCGTGCCGATGACGATTGCTTCTGGCTCTATTCCTCCGGCTCGACCGGCATGCCGAAGGCGGCGGTCCACCGCCATCGCGACATGGTGGTGTCGAGCCAGCGCTTCGGCGTCGATACGCTGGGCGTGCGTCCCGACGACGTGTGCTTCTCGGAAGCCAAGCTGTTCTTCGCCTACGGTCTCGGCAACAATCTGACCTTCCCGCTGTGGGTCGGCGCGACCGCCGTCTTGAACGACCAGCGCCCGGGTCCCGCCTCGAGCTTCCCGATCATCGAGCGCTTCCGGCCGACGCTCTATTTCGGCGTGCCGACGCTCTATGCCGCCTATCTCCAGCATTTCACCAAGGAGAAGCCTGATCTCTCGTTCATTCGCCATTGCGTCTCGGCCGGCGAAGCGCTGCCGGCCGAGATCCTGCGCCGCTGGCACGAGGAAACCGGCGTGTGGATCCTCGACGGCATCGGCTCGACCGAAGCGCTGCACATCTTCATCTCCAACGCGCCCGACGATATCCAGCCCGGATCGAGCGGGCGGGTCGTGCCGGGCTATCAGGCGCGCATCGTCGACGAGCAGGGCGCCGAGGTGAGCGACGGCGCGAGCGGCCGGCTGTTCATCACCGGCGACTCGACGGCGCGCTGCTACTGGAACAATCCCGAGCGCACCGCGAGCACGATGGTCGACGGCTGGCTCAACACCGGCGACACCTATCGGCGCGACGCGCAAGGGTATTTCTATTACTGCGGCCGCAGCGACGACATGCTGAAGGTCGGCGGCATCTGGTGCTCGCCGTTCGAGATCGAGTCGAAGCTCGTCGAGCACCCTGCCGTCCTCGAAGCCGCCGTGGTCGGGCGCCTCGACCGGGACGAGCTGATCAAGCCGGAGGCTTTCATCGTCCTGCGCGAGGGGCAGAGCGGCGACGACGCGCTTTTGGCCGAGCTGCTGCAGCTCTGCAAGAGCGGGCTTGCGCCCTACAAGTATCCGCGCTGGATCAATTTCGTCGCCGAGCTGCCGAAGACCGCGACCGGCAAGATCCAACGCTTCCGGTTGCGCTTGCCGCACGAGGTGGCGGAGCAGCCGGCTTCGGTTGCGCAGGCCGGGTGACCGCATGTCGGGCGAAATCCTGCTGCCGCCCGGCTGGGCGCCGCCGATCGGATATGCCAACGGCATCGCGGTGCCGGCCGGCCGCATCGTCTTCATTGCCGGCCAGGTCGGCTGGGACGCGCAGCAGCGCTTTCACAGCGAGGAGCTGCTGCCGCAATTCGCGCAGGCGCTCGACAACGTGCTGGCGATCCTGGCGCAGGCCGGCGGCGCGCCGCATCATGTCTGCCGCATGACCGCCTTCTGCATCGACAAGCCGGCCTATCTGGCGGGCCGCGCCGAGCTCGGCCGCATCTGGCGAGGGCGCTTCGGCAAGCATTTCCCGGCGATGAGCATGATTTTCGTCGCCGACCTGCTCGACCATCCGGCGAAGATCGAGCTCGAGGCGACGGCGGTCATACCGGCGGACAACATCTCTCCCGGCGAGGAGCAAAGCCGCGGTGCGAGCCTTCCGCCTCTCAGCGGGCCTCGCGGGTGACCGCCGGGCATCGCGGTTTGTCGGAGCTGTCACCGGACAAAGGCAGCAGGCAGCGAAAAAGGAAATCGATCGTCGTCAATTTCGCGCAAGTCTTTGAATCTGATGCCTGAATTCAAGCGCGGGTGACGGCCGAGTGGCACCTCGATCACCCACTGCCTTTTACCAGCGCGGGTACCGCATCGATCCCGCCAGTGCCTACCCACGTAATCCGGCGTGCGCCGCCGACCGACGAGCCGCCGCCGGCATCTCAACATCGGTCAAGGAGAGACCACCATGTACCGCAAGCAAATCACAATCCTGCTGGCAGTCCTCGCAGCCCTGTCCGCGACGACCGGAGTCAAAGCCGAAGTGTCTCGTCGCGACCAGGATCGGGCCGCCCAGCGGGCGTATCGCGCCTCCGTGCGCGACCATGTCGATGCGGCTCGTGGCTTCGAGAAGGCTCAGCGGGCCGCGAAAGCCATCCGTGACGGTGCGGAGAACATTCTTCTTAGAAACGCGGGGCGAATTTGGCGCGAGTGACAACTTATCGCCCACGCCTCCCCGTTTACGTCAAACGGGGAGGTCCCGCCCTTCATCTTACCTCAAGAGGCGGTTCGCTTGACGATGCGAACATCGGGGCCGCGCTCAGACGGAAAGCGACGCCGGTCTTCGTAGGCTTTGCGGGCCATGACGGGCGCGGATGACCCCTGGCGGCCGCGCGGGTTGCCGGCTCAGGCTTGCTGCTCGGCGAACAATTCCGCCGTCAGCCGGCGCGCCAGCCCGGCCGCCGCCAGCCGGCGGTAATGCGCCGACGCGACCGTGGTGCGCATCGGCTGCACCTGCTTCTGCACCAGCCGGTCGATCTCCTGCAGCGCCGCCTCGTCGATCGCACGCCCGACCAGCGCGTCCGTCCCGGCGAGCGCAAACGGCCGCGAGTTGGTGCCGGTGACGCCGATGCGCAACGACGTCACGGCCCCGTTTGCCGCCGCGAGCGCCACCGCGATCCCGGCGAGCGGATAGTCGATCGCACCGCGCACCCGCACCTTGGCGTAGGCGGAGCGCGGCGGCGCCGGCAATAGATGCACGGCGACCACCAGCTCGTCGGCCGCAAGCGTGAGATGGGCGCGGCCGTCCTCGACATAAAGCTCGCCGAGCGGCACGCGCCGGCGGCCGGACGGCGCCGCGATCTCGACCTCGGCGTCGAGCGCCAAGAACGCGGGCGCGAGATCGCCCGTGAAGGCGGCGTGGCAGCGCTGCCCTTGCGGCGCGACGTGGCAGGTGTCGCCGCCATGCTTGAGGCAGAACTTGTTGGCGCCGCGCCACCATTCGGATTGATTGTAATAGATGCAGCGCGTGTCGAGGCAGAGATTGCCGCCGACCGTCCCCATGGCGCGGTGCCCGGGGCCGGCGATTTGCGCGGCGGCCTGCGCGACCGCGCGATAGTCGGCCGCGATCGCGGGGTGCCGCGCGACTTCAACCAGCTTGACGCCGGCGCCGATGCGCAGGCCGGCTTCGCCGGCCGCGATGCCGGCGAGCTCGTCGACGCCCGCGAGGTCGACGAGCAGGCGCGGCTTGCTGATGCCGTGGCGCATGTTGACCATGAGATCGGTGCCGCCGGCGATGAACCGCGCGTCGGGCGCGCCGGCGCGCGCCGCGACCGCATCGGCGACGCTGCGCGGATGGGCAAGCGAAAGGTCGGGGAGCGGCGCGGTCATGGCGCGGCCTTTCGTGCGGTTGCGCGGCGCGCCTGCCGGCGCTTCTCCACCAGCGCCAGCAGCACGCGGTCGGGCGTCGCCGGCAGCTCGTCGAGATCGGCGCCGATCGCGTTGGCGATGGCATTGACGAGCGCCGGCGGGAAGCCGGCGAGCGCGCCCTCGCTCGCCTCCTTGGCGCCGAACGGGCCGTACGGATCGTGGCTCTCCACGACGTGCACCTCGATCGGCGGCGATTCCGCAATGGTCGGGACGCGGTATTCGAGCAGGCTCGCATGCGCCGGCAGGCCGTCGAGGTAGCGGGTCTCCTCGCTCAGCGCCTGCCCCATGCCCATCCACACCGAGCCTTCGATCTGCCCCTCGACGGCGAGCGGGTTGATGGCGCGGCCGCAGTCGAGCGCGGCCCACACCTTGTCGACCGTGACGAGGCCGGTCGCCTCGTCGACGCTCACCTCGACCACTTGCGCCGCATAGCTGAAGCCCATGGTCGAGCCGACCGCGCCGCCGCGATGCTTGCCGCCTTGCGCCTCGGGCGGGCACGTGAACGTGCCCGACACCGTGATCGGCCCGCGGTCGACGAGGGCGGCCTTGGCGACCTCGCTGAACGAAAGGCTCGCCTGGCCGCCGGCGCCGACCCGGAACGTCTCGCCCGCGCACTCGATGTCCCCAGGATCCGCCTCGAGCTTGCGCGCCGCCGCCTCGACCAGGATCGCGCGCAGGTTCTTCGCCGCGTCGATCGCCGCATTGCCGACCATGAAGGTGATGCGCGACGAGTAGGCGCCGTTGTCCTTCGGCGTGATCGCGCTGTCGCCCGCGACCACGCGGATGCGGTCGAGCGACACGCCGAGCGTCTCGGCGACCGCGATCGCCACCATGGTGGAAGATCCCTGGCCGATGTCGGCGGCGCCGGTGAGGGCCGTGAGGCCGCCGTCGAAATCGAGGCGGACATTGACGGTGGCGTGCGGCTCGCCGGTCCAGTGGATCGGCTTGGCGGCGCCGCTCACATAGTGCGAGCAGGCCATGCCGAGGCCTTTTCCGCGCGGCAGCGTGCCGATGCGCCGCGCCCAGCCGCTCGCCCGCTCGACGCGATCGAGGCACTCGCCGAGCCCATAGCTGTTGATCATGAGATCGTTCGGCGTGCGGGTCGGCGCGGTGAGCAGGTTGGCGCGGCGCACCGCGAAGGGATCGAGGCCGAGCTCGCGCGCCATGCGGTCGAGCAGGCACTCGAATGCGTGCCGCGTGTTGACCGAGCCGTGCCCGCGCATCGCGCCGCACGGCGGCAGGTTGGCGTAGACCCGGTAGCCGTCGTACTTGACGGCCGGGATGGCGTAGATGCCGTGCAGCAGCGCGCCGGCGTACAGGATGGTGACGATGCCGTAGCCCGCATAGGCGCCGCCGCGCTGCACCGCCTCGCATTCGCAGGCCGTGATGCGCCCGTCGCGGGTGAGGCCGAGCTTGAGCCGCATGTCGGTCTGCGGCCGCGCCCGATGGGTGAGGAACGTCTCCTCGCGGGTGAGCTGCATCATCACCTTGCCGGTCGCGGCACGCGCGAGCAGCGCCGTGATGATCTCGAAGTTGAGCACCTCGACGCGCGCGCCGAAACCGCCGCCGACGAACGGCTTGATGACGCGAATGCGCGATTCCTCCAGGCCGAGGCAGCGCGCCAGCATGAGGTGCAGGTAGTAGCCGACCTGCGACACGCTCTGCACCGTCAGGCGGCCGGTGAGCGGATCGTAGTCGGCGAGGCAGGCATGCGGCTCGATCTGCGCGTGGTTGATCTCGGCGCAGCTGATCCGCTCCTCGCGCACGAGGTAGGCCTCCGCGAAGCCCGCCGCCACGTCGCCGAACGTGTGATGCACCTCGCGCTCGAGATTGCCCGGCTTGTTGTCGTGCAGCAGCACGGCGCCGGCGGCGCGCGCCTGCGCCGACACGAAGTAGGCGGGCAGCTCGCGCACCTCGAGCTCGATCAGCGCGATCGCGCGCTCGGCAGTCTCCGCATCGATCGCCGCGACCGCCGCGACCGGCTCGCCGCGGTAGCGCACCCGCCCGCGCGCCATCGGATATTCGTTCATCGCGACCGGCAGCACGCCGTAGGTCAGGGCGCAGTCGTCGCCGGTGACGACCGCGACCACGCCCGGCAGCGCGCGCGCCTTGGCGACGTCGAGCCGAACGATGTCGCCGTGCGCGACCGGGCTGCGCAGGATGCGTCCGACCAGCGCGTCGGCGTGATCGAGATCGGCGGTATAGCGGGCGCGCCCCGAAACCTTGTCGATGCCGTCGATCAACGGCACCCGGCCGAGCGATCCGTGGCCGTTTGCGGTCATGGCGGCGCCTCCGCGGCCGATCGCACCGACTCAATGATCTTCACGTAGCCGGTGCAGCGGCACAGGTTGCCGGACAGCGCCTCGCGGATCTGGTCATCGCTCGGCGTGGGATTGCGGCGCAGCAGCGCCTCGGCGGCGAGAATCATTCCGGGCGTGCAGAAGCCGCATTGGGTGCCGAGCTTCTCGTGAAACGCGTGCTGCAGGCGGTTCAGCCGACCCTGCTGTGCCAGGCCCTCGATCGTCTCGACCGAGCACCCGGCGCAGCGGACCGCGAGCGTGATGCAGGACGGCACCGCTTCGCCGTCGACCAATACGGTGCACGCCCCGCATTCGCCGCCGTCGCATCCGCTCTTGACGCCGGTGAGGCGCGCGACCTCGCGGATGTAGTCGACGAGCAGCTGGTTCTCGGCGACGGCGTCCTCGCGCCAGCGCCCGTTGAGCTTCAGGCGGAGGAGGATCTTGCCTGGACGTGCTGCTTCGATCTGCATCGAGAAGTCCGTCGTCTCGGATCACATGGCTCCGCCAGACGATAACTGAGTTGAACGGAAACGCGCCGGACTCTCCATGACTTTAGTCAAGCGCTCGATCGGCTGGGTCTTTTGCCGCGCTGCGGTACGCACGTGTTCGACCTGCGCGACGGGCTTTCGCGAGGCGACGCGACCCCAGCTTGATCAAGGTCAAGGACCGCGCCGGCACGCTGCGCGCTAACTGTCGCGTCAACGCTCTCGGGGCAGCGACATGCCATGAATGCCTTGCGCGACTACAACGCCGCCGTCGATTTCGTCGATCGCAACGTCGCCGAGGGCCGCGGCGACAAGACCGCCTTCATCGATCCGTCGCGCAACATCACCTATGCGGAGCTGCGCGACGCCGCGGCGCGCGTCGGCCCGATGCTGGCGCGCATGGGGATCGAGCCGGAGAATCGCATCGCGCTGGTGCTGCTCGACACGGTGGACTTCCCGGTCCTGTTCTGGGGCGCGATCCGCGCCGGCATCGTTCCGGTGCTGCTCAATACCCGCCTCACGGTCGACCAGTATCGCTACCTGCTCGAGGACTCGCGCGCCAAGGCGGCCTTCGTGTCGCCGGCGCTGCTGCCGCTGCTGCAGGAGGCGGCGCGCGATCTGCCGGCGCTCAAGGCGGTCGTGGTGGTCGGCGGCGCGCCGACCACCATGCTGCGGTTCGAGAACCTGCTCGCGGCCGAGAACGAGGGCGCGGCGCCGGCGCGCACCTGCGCGGACGAGGTCGCCTACTGGCTGTATTCCTCCGGCACCACCGGCGCGCCGAAGGGCGTCATGCACGTGCACTCGAGCCCGATGGTGATGGCCCGCGCGGCCGGCCAGAGCCGCATCAAGATCCGCGAGGACGACGTCATCTTCTCGGCCGCCAAGATGTTCTTCTCGTACGGGCTCGGCAACGCGATCATCTGCCCGATGTCGGTCGGCGCGACCTCCGTCGTCTATCCGGAGCGGCCGACCCCGCAGACCGTGTTCGAGACGCTGCGCACCTATCAGCCCACCCACTTCTACGCCGTGCCGACGCTCTACGCGGCGATCCTGGCGGACGCGGAATGCACGCCGGCGAGCGGCTCGAGCCAGCTGCGCCTGTGCTTCTCGGCCGGCGAGCCGCTGCCGCCGCAGGTCGGCATGGCGTGGCGGGAGCGCTTCGGCATCGACATCGTCAACGGCGTCGGCTCGACCGAAATGGGCCATCTCTATCTCACCAACCTGCCCGAGGCGGTCGAGTACGGCACGGCGGGCGTGCCGGTGAAGGGCTACGGCCTGAAGCTGGTCGACGAGGCCGGCCGCGAGGTGGCCGACGGCGAGATCGGCGAGATGCTGGTGCGCGGCGACTCGGCGGCGGCCGGGTATTGGAACCAGCGGGAAAAGTCGCGCCGCACCTTTGCGGGCGAATGGACCCGCACCGGCGACAAGTACCTGCGCCGCGCCGACGGGGTCTACATCTATTGCGGCCGCGCCGACGACATGTTCAAGGTGAGCGGCATCTGGGTCTCGCCGTTCGAGGTCGAGGCGGCGCTGGTGGCGCATCCGAGCGTGCTCGAGGCGGCCGTCATTCCGGTCGAGGACGCGAACGGATTGATCAAGCCGAAGGCGTTCGTCGTGCTCAAGGAGCCGCGCGTCAATGCGCTGAGCCGCGCGCTGCACGAGGAGCTCAAGGTGCACGTCAAGCGCACGATCGGGCCGTGGAAGTATCCGCGCTGGGTGGAATTCGTCGACAGCCTGCCGAAGACCGCGACCGGAAAGATCCAGCGCTACATGCTGCGCTCGATGGAGTCGTCGAGCCCGGTCAAGCCGAACGGCGGCGGGACCTGAGCGATGCCGGATCTCACGCACCTCGCCTGGCCGTTCTTCGCTGAGCCGCATCGACGCTTTGCCTCGGACCTGTCCGCCTGGGCCGGTGCGAACGTCGCGGCGCACATCGATCATGCGGACGTGGACAAGAGCTGCCGCGCGCTGGTGCGCGCGCTCGGCGCGGCGGGCTGGCTCAAGGCCGTGGTGCCGGCGGCCTATGGCGGACTGTCGAAGGAACTCGATGTGCGCACCCTCTGCGTCGCGCGCGAGACATTGGCTTGGCACGACAGCCTCGCCGACTTCGCCTTTGCGATGCAGGGACTGGGCAGCGGATCGATCTCGCTGTTCGGCAGCGACGAGATCAAGGCGCGCTATCTGCCGGCGGTGCGCGACGGCCGGCAGATCGCGGCCTTCGCGCTCACCGAGCCCGAGGCAGGCTCCGACGTGAGCGCGCTCGCGACGACCGCCAGCCGGGACGGGCCGGCGCACATGCGCCTTGACGGCACCAAGACCTGGATCTCGAACGGCGGCATCGCGGATCACTACGTGGTGTTCGCGCGCAGCGGCGAGGGGCCGGGCACCAAGGGACTGTCCGCCTTCGTGGTCGATGCCGACACGCCGGGGCTGACGATTGCGAACCGGATCGAGGTGGTGGCGCCGCATCCGCTCGCGACGCTGCGCTTTGCCGGCTGCCGCGTTCCGGTGGCGAACCGGCTCGGCGCGCCCGGCGAGGGCTTCAAGGTCGCGATGGCGACGCTCGACATCTTCCGCTCGACCGTTGCGGCGGCCGCGGTCGGGCTGGCGCGCCGCGCGCTCGATGAATCGCTCGAGCGCGCCGCGACCCGCCGGCTGTTCGGCGCGCCGCTCGCCGACCTGCAGCTGACGCAGGCCGCGCTCGCCGACAGCGCGAGCGACATCGACGCGGCGGCGCTGCTCGTCTATCGCGCCGCCTGGACCAAGGACCGCGGCGCCGCCCGCATCACCCGCGAATCCTCGATGGCGAAGATGTTCGCGACCGAGATGGCGCAGCGCGCGATCGACCGCGCGGTGCAGATCTTCGGCGGCAACGGCGTGCGCGTCGGCAGCAAGGTGGAGGCGCTCTACCGCGAGATCCGCGCGCTGCGCATCTACGAGGGCGCAACCGAGGTGCAGAAGCTGATCATTGCCCGCGAGATGCTCAAGGCGCGCGCGAGCGGCCGGCAGCTCGCAGCCGAGTAGGGACGCGATGAAAATGCAGCGCAACGGCGGCATCGACAGGGTCGCACCGGCGCGCAAGGGCGCCGGCGAAGCCGCGCCCGCGAGCGACGCCATCTTTCGCGTGGCCGTGTCCGATGCGATCGCGACCGTCACGCTCAGCCGCGCGCCCGTGAACGCCATCAGCGCGGCGTGGATCGCGGAGTTCGACAAGATTCTGGACGCGCTGGCGGCGCGGTCGGGTTGGAACGTCCTCCATGTTCGCTCCGACCAGAAGGTCTTCTGCGCCGGCGCCGACCTCACGCAGGTGCGCGACCACATGGCGGCCGCCGATGGGCCCGACCGCATGTACGCCTATGTGGCGGGCATCCAGCGCCTCTATGCGCGCATCGAGACGCTGCCGCAGGTGACGCTCGCCGAGATTGGCGGCGCCGCCATGGGCGGCGGGCTCGAGCTCGCGCTCGCCTGCGACCTGCGCGTCGGCGCGATCGAGGCGAAGCTCGGCCTGCCGGAGGCGCAGCTTGGCCTCATCCCGGGTGCGGGCGGCACGCAGCGGCTCACGCGCCTGTGCGGCCGCTCGGTCGCCAACCGCATCATTCTCGGCGCCGAGGTGGTGGACGGCGCGGCCGCGCGCGATCTCGGTATCGTGCATTGGGCGTACCCGCGCGCCGAGCTCGGCGAGCGCGCCCATGCGATCGCGGCCCGCATCGCGGCGCTGCCGGCGGCGGCGCTCGCCGCCAGCAAGGCCTGCATCGCGCTCGCCGCCGAGCCCGGCCGCGGCGGCTATTCGGCCGAGCTCGAGGCGACGCGAGCGCTGCTGACGAACCAGGAGACGCGCCAGCGCGTCGAGGCATTTCTGGCCGGAAAGACCAAGTGACTTCGGCCGCGCGCAACAAAGGAGTGGAGCGATGGAACTCAGCAACAAGACGGCCCTGGTCACCGGCGGCGCCTCCGGCATCGGCAAGGCGACCGTGCTGGAATTCGCCCGCTGCGGCGCCCGCGTGATCTGCGCCGACGTCAACGCGGCGCGCGGCGCCGAACTCGTCAAGGAAGCCGGCAACTTGGCCGTCGAATTCGTCGCCGTCGACCTCGCCGACCCGGCCTCCGCGCGCCGCTGCGCCGCCGACGTGCTGGCAAAGCACGGCCGCGTCGACATCCTGGTCAACGCCGCCGGTTGGAACGACATCCAGCCGTTCCTGGAGAACGCGCCCGACTACATGGATCGCGTGCTCGCGATCAATCTCGGCGGCCCGCTGCATCTCACCCAGGCGCTGCTTCCCGCGATGGTCGCGGCGAACAAGGGCAAGATCGTCAACGTGTCGAGCGATGCCGGCCGCGTCGGATCGAGCGGCGAGACCGCCTATGCGGCGGCGAAGGGCGGCGTCATCGCCTTCACCAAGTCGCTTGCCCGCGAGGTCGCGCGCTACTCGATCAACGTCAACTGCGTCTGCCCCGGGCCGACCGATACGCCCATGCTGCAGTCGCGGCCCGAGAAGCTCAAGGAGGCGTTCATCCGCGCGATCCCGTTCAAGCGGTTCGCCAAGCCGCAGGAAATCGCCGACGCCATTCTGTTTTTCGCCAGCTCCCGCTCCGACTACATCACCGGCCAGGTGCTGAGCGTCAGCGGCGGGCTCACATTCGCGGGATGATGAAGGAGGCAACGATGTCACCGACGATCGCAGCGGCCAAGTTGGGCGCGGACGGCAAAGCGGGGGGCGATACGGCCACGCGGTTCCGTCCGCCACGGGTCGACTTCACGAGCTTTCGGCCGCAGCACTTCCTGTGGCAGCTCGACGGCAAGGTCGCGACCATCACGCTCAACCGGCCGGACCGCAAGAATCCATTGACGCTGGAATCCTACGGGGAGCTGCGCGACACCTTCCGCGACCTCGTCTACGCGGACGCGGTCAAGACCGTGGTCGTGACCGGCGCCGGCGGCAACTTCTGCTCGGGCGGCGACGTGCACGAGATCATCGGCCCGCTGGTCGAGATGCAGCGCAAGGGCGACATGGCCGGCCTGCTTGCCTTCACGCGGATGACCGGCGATCTCGTCAAGGCGATGCGCGCCTGCCCGCAGCCGATCGTCGCGGCGGTCGACGGCGTGTGCGCCGGCGCCGGCGCGATCCTCGCGATGGCGTCCGACCTGCGCTACGGCACTGCGCGCAGCAAGGTCGCATTCCTGTTCGTGCGCGTCGGCCTCGCCGGCGCCGACATGGGCGCGTGCAACATGCTGCCGCGCATCATCGGGGCAGGGCGCGCCGCCGAGCTGCTCTATACCGGCCGCTCGTTCGACGGCGCCGAGGCCGAGCGTTGGGGCTTCTACAACAAGCTGTGCGAGCCCGAGAGCCTCGTCGCCGACGCGCAGGCGATGGCGCGGACGATCGCGGACGGGCCTACTTTCGCGCACAGCATGACCAAGCGCTGCATTCACCAGGAATGGAGCATGGGCATCGACGATGCGATCGAGGCCGAAGCCCAGGCGCAGGCGATCTGCATGCAAACCAAGGACTATGAGCGCGCCTACGAGGCCTTCGTGAAAAAGAGCAGGCCGGCGTTCGAAGGGAATTGAGGCGCCGGCGGCGGACCAGGGCCGAGGAGATGCTCAAGCCCTCCGCGTCGCGGATCGCCAGCGCGACGCGGAGGCGGCTTGTCGACTGCTTGAGATTCCGCGGTGCCGCAAAGGGCAGGGGTGAGCGTCGGTCGACATCCCCATGAAGATCCAGGGGCTGCCAAGAAAAATACAATCGATGCGAAAGGGACGCCAAATACAATGCAAGGTCTTGCGCGGGCTTGAGAAAAGCCGCCGGCGCGGGAACAATGGCAAACAATGAAAAAAACAATGCGCAGAGCAATCGAAACAGTCGGGAATCCGGGCGAGCGCTTACGTCCGGTTGTGCCGCCGCCGGACAGCCGTTTGCGCGCAAGGTGCTGCCAGGCACCCCGCAAGACGAAATCACGTCCCTGGCGAGCTTGCGCTTGAAAAGCAAAGCGCGCCCGAAGCGGCTCCGGACGCGCGAATGTCACTCTGCACTTACTGCCATGCGCCACTTGCGCCGGGAACGCAAGCGTGATTCGGATCTATCCACGCTATTCACGAATGCGCCGATCATGACCGATCGAGGTGTCACGCCGGGTGGCTTGGGCCGTGCACCCATGATCGGGCCGCTCTAGGCCGCCTGACCGCGCGCCAGCGCGGCCGCATGGCGGATCGCCGCGATGTTGGTGCGGTAGTTCTCCGGCTTGCCGCCCTTGAACACGGCCGAGCCTGCGACCAGCGCGTTCGCCCCAGCGCGCGTGACGAGCGGCGCGGTTTCCGGCGTGATGCCGCCGTCGACCTCGATGTCGATCGGCCGGCCGCCCGCGAGCGCGCGCAGCCGCGCCACCTTCTCGACCGCCGCCGGGATGAACTTCTGGCCGCCGAAGCCCGGATTGACCGACATCACGAGGATGAGGTCGACCAGGTCGACCACGTGCTCGAGTGCGCTCTCCGGCGTGCCGGGATTGAGGGCGACGCCGGCCTTCTTGCCGAGCCCGCGGATCGCCTGCAGCGAGCGGTGGATGTGCGGCCCGGCCTCCACATGCACCGTGATGATGTCCGCGCCCGCCTTGGCGAAGGCCTCGAGATAGGGGTCGCACGGCGCGATCATCAGGTGCACGTCGAAGATCTTGGCCGTGTGCGGGCGCAGCGCCTTCACGACGCCCGGGCCGATCGTGATGTTGGGAACGAAATGCCCGTCCATGACGTCGACATGGATCCAGTCGGCGCCGGCGGCGTCGACCGCGCACACCTCCTCGCCCAGCCGCGCGAAATCGGCGGAGAGTATCGAGGGGGCGATGAGCAGCGGCCGGGACACTGATTCCTCTCAAGCGTCGGGCATCGCGTAACACGCGCGGCCGTGTCGGGCAACGCGCTGCGCCACCTCGGCAGGAATTGCCGGCATGGATCGGGGAGCGGCGTTTCTTGCCCAGCCATCATATCCTGCAGTCCAGATTTTTCAGGCACTTAGGGACGGCCCGGGGCCGGCACGGCGTTTGCAGCCGGCATGGCAGGTGGGTTCTTGATTCCAGTGGAGTAGTGTCGATGTTCTTCCTCGCCGGCCCGGCCGCTTCGAGCGCCCTCGACCTCATCTCGTCGCTGCAGCAGGCCCTCTCGGGCAACAATTCGGCGCAGTCGCCGGCCACCTTCGACCCGGCGGCAACGCCCGGAACCTCCTCCACCCCGCCAAGCACCACGACATCGGGAACCTCGAGCGCGCCCGCCGCGCCGCTGTCGCCGTCTACACTGAACGCGCTGTTCTCGGTGCAAGGGCAGGGGCAGCAGCCCCTTCTCATGGTCAACGGCGACGCGCTCAGCCAGCAGCTTTTCTCGATGCTCGACACCAACGGCGACGGCCAGATCAGCCAGTCGGAGTTCGACGCGGCCTTCGGGCAGAACGGCAACACGACGCAGGCCAACAACCTCTTCGCGAAGATTGATACCAACGGCGACGGCTCGGTCACCCTGCAGGAGCTGACCAACGCGCTCGATGGCCAGGACCAGTCGGGAACGCAGGGCCTGACGCAGGGCTCGGACACCCAAGGCGCGCACCACCATCATCATCACGGCGGCGGCTTCGATATCGCGAGCCTGCTCGGCGGGGCGCCCGCCGACAGCGGCACCAGTAGCAGCGGTGGCGCGGGTGCGGCGGCCGGCGCCGGATCGGGCAGCAGCACGAGCGGCGACACCACGCAGACGGTCACCAATTCGGACGGCTCGACCACGACCACCATCACGTATGCGGACGGCTCGCAGGTGTCGATGACGATCCCGGCCGCGGCGAGCTCGAGCCCGAGCCAGAACGGCAATTCCGGCGCGGGCTCCGCCGCGTCGCTCAACAACTTCATCGAGCAGATGATCCAGCGCCAGGCGCAGATGCTGGCGAGCTCGACGGTCGGCCAGTCGGTCGCGGTCAGCGCATAGCCTTCTTTCCGGCTGCTGCGAGCGCCGCCTTGAGCGCGTGCGGCAGCAGGTAGACCGGGAACTGCGCCATCGCGATATAGAGCCAGGTGACCTCCGGCACGCGGCCGCCGGTCGCCGCGACCATCACGCCGAGATTGCGCAAGCCGGCGCACAGCGCGAGCGTCAGCGCGGCCTCGCGGCCGGCACGCCAGAACACGAGCGCGGTGATTGAGCCGAGGACAAGCGAGGTCGCGAACGCGAGCCCCAGCAGTCCGAGGACGAGCGTCGGGCGGGCGACCGTCTGCGCGACCACGCCATCCATGACGGCCACGGCGAAAACGAAGAGCGCGATGACGCTGAGCCCATCGATGCGCTCCGTCTGCCGCTCGACCCAGGCCTGCCCGGCGGCGCGGCGCAGCAGCGCCGCGATCGCGGCGGCGCCGGCCAGCATCGCGAACAGGCGCAGGCCGAGGGAAATCGGCGACAAATCCATCGCCGCGCCGAGGAACAGCGCCGCGAAGGCGGCCGCCGTCGCCGGCGTCGCGACCGCGCCGGCGGTGAGCACCGCAAGCGCCAGCGCCGCATCGAGCCCCATCAGCGCCGCGAGCGAGGACGTCGCGACCACCGGCGGCGCCGCGGCCTGAAACACCAGCGCGACGAGCAGCCCGCGGTCGAGGCCGAGCGCATCGAGCGGAAAGCCGCACGCGAGCGGGGTTGCGACCACCATCCAGGCGGTGGCGGCGAGGATGAGGGCGGGACGGCGCAAGCGTCGGCGCAAGGCGCCCGGGTCGACGCGCAGGAACGCCAGCGTGAGCAGCACGAACACGCTGGGCGTGAAGGCGGGCTTGAACAGCGCCGCGAGCCACGGCAAGGCGAGGCCGGCAAACACCGAGAGCGCGACCGCGCGCGTGCCCTGGCGGCCGAGCCAGGCGAGCGCGGCGGCCGCGCGCATGAGCCATGACATCGGGATCCCGGTCTCCTCGGCGGCATGGCTGTCATACCGCGCGTCCTTTGATACTGATTTCATGGCGCGCCTGCCATATATGGGGACCGCTTCACCCTCCCCTGCAGGGGGAGGGTCGCGAGCCGAAGGCGAGCGGGGTGGGGTGG
>Ga0335081_10000900_pt1 | contig 47675 bp, 42 predicted proteins | sample Lox_Sample_35_FD_206713 | JGI IMG/M metagenome (GOLD analysis project Ga0335081, IMG submission 206713) | Soil microbial communities from Loxahatchee National Wildlife Refuge, Florida, United States - Lox_Sample_3.5 | ecosystem: Environmental > Terrestrial > Soil > Wetlands | place: USA... | reverse complement strand
ATGGATGGAACGGAACCGCAGGAAGTTTCACGACAAAGGCGATGAGAAAGCCGAGCATGAGCAAGACTGCCGAGGTGGGGGACAGGGGAGTACCAAGGAGCTGAGTGTAGTCAAAGGTGTAGGAACCCGTATTGCTTCCGTGAATGAAGTAAAGACCGAGGATCGACAGGAGCATGAACAGACCGCCGGCCTGGGTGAAGATGAAGAACTTCATCGAGGCGTATACGCGGTTCTCATGGCCCCAGATGCTGATAACAAAGTACATGGGGATGAGCATAAGTTCCCAGAAAAAATAGAACAGGAACAGGTCGAGTGCCATGAAAACGCCCAGGATGCCTGCCAGTATCCAGAGGAGGTTGAAGTGGAAGAACCCGACGCTTTCCTGGATCTCGTTCCACGAGCAGATTATGGATATGATGCCGAGGAACACGGTGAGTGCGACCAGTAACAGGCTCAGGCCGTCCACAGCAAGATGGAGGCTGATTCCCAGCTGAGGGATCCATGGCTGGTTGTACTCGATGAGCCACGTGTTGTGACCAAGAGCAGCCTCTGCGGAAGGTGCCGGCCATAAGTACAGAATCAAGACCAAGTCAAGCACGAGCGAGGCGAGCGATATCCATCGAGCCCAGTCGCCGTACTTGCTGCCCAGGAACCAGGCAGCCAGTCCGCCTGTAAGAAGTATGACAATCAGCCATGTGAGGATCATAAATGAAACTCTTTTCTCTCTATCAACACCCTCCACGGAGGAGGAGGTTTTTCCTTAATGAAAGAACACGACGATCCCTAGGAACACGACTGCACCAGCGGCAATGCCCATTGCATACCAGCGTATATTGCCCGTCTGGGTAGCGCTCAAGACAGCGTGAAGGACCCGGTTAATAGCTGCTATCCCTGTGTAGATAAGATCAATGAAATCATCTCGATTGATCTGTATCAGCCAGATAAATGGCCGGACAAAGAGTATGTCATACAGCCGGTCGAAGCCCCAGCCCGAGAACCAGAAGCGGTCTAATGCCGAACCAGCAGGAGTTCTCAACAATGACTCCGCATATCGCGGTCGACCAATGAACAATACATAGGCAATGAATACACCGGCAAGAGAAGCCGCCGAAGCGATGAACTGAAGCATGAGCTCGGTTGCTGCACCGGCATGTTTAACGCTTTCTCCGGGGAATACATCCCGCATGAAATTTGAGAACAGCGGCAGGTTGCCGAGCGTATCCGGCAGTTCCATGAAGCCGCCGATGATCGACAGGATGGCGAGTATTACGAGCGGTATTACCATGCGGGCTCGTGGCCGGCTGCTTATGTCCATCTTCGCTTCACCAAAGAAAGTGATAAATACCATGCGGAAAGCGTAAATCGACGTGATGAAAGCACCCAAAAGTCCCGCGGCCCAGAGACCCTTGCCTCCCATAGGAGATGACCAGGCGTACCAAAGGATGAGATCCTTGCTGTAAAAGCCAGCGGTTATGAGCGGCAGGGCTGAGAGGGAAGCGGCGCCGATGAGAAACGCCCAGAATGTGAGCGGAAGTCTTTTTCGCAGGCCCCCCATCTTGAACATATCGTGCTCGTGGTGCTGAGCCAGGATCACGACACCCGCACCCAGGAAAAGGAGCGCTTTGAAAAACGCGTGGGTCACGAGATGGAAGATGGCGGCCGACCAAGCGCCAACGCCGAGAGCGAGGAACATGTAGCCGACTTGGCTGATCGTGGAATAGGCCAGGACGCGCTTGATGTCCCGCTGCGCGAGCGCGCTGCAACCGGCGATCAGGAGCGTAGCGGCACCGATGATGGCGACGGCAGCCTGTACAACGGGAGCAAGGGCGAACAGCACATGGGTACGGGCGATGAGGTAAACGCCGGCGGTGACCATGGTCGCGGCATGAATCAGGGCACTGACCGGTGTGGGGCCTGCCATGGCATCCGGAAGCCAGACCTGAAGAGGAAGCTGTGCCGATTTTCCGATGGCGCCGCCGAGCAGGAGTGCTGCAGCGAGAACGGCTGTTGAGGCCCCGGGTGCCCACTGTTTCGGAGCGCTCTGCATCAGGGCTTGGATATTGAGGGTTCCCAAATTCGTGAACAAAAGAAAGAGGCCTAATGCCATTGCTGTATCGCCGATGCGTGTCATAATGAAGGCCTTGCGTGCCGCCTTGCCATTTGCCGGGTCTGTATACCAAAAACCTATGAGGAGATAACTGCACAGCCCGACGCCTTCCCATCCGAAATAGAGGAGCAACAGGTTGTCGGCGAGAACGAGGGTAAGCATGGAGCCTATGAAGAGGTTCATGTAGGCGAAGAAGCGGCTGTAGCCTTCTTCATCGAGCATGAATTCGACAGAGTAGAGATGGATGAAAAATCCCACAATCGTTATGACCAGGGTCATGATCAGTGAGAGCGGGTCGATAAAAAGAGACACCGCTGGCGAGAACCCGTCTACCTCCATCCATGTCCAGAGTGTTTGGATGAATTCACGGCCTTCGGTCGGATGCGAGACAAACCCAATCGCCATTAAAACGGACAGAAGTGCGGACATGCCTACAGTGCCCGCACCCACCAAGGCAACGGTTGCCTTCGAAAAACGACGGCCTATGAGTGATAGAACGATGAAACCGGCAAAAGGAAGGCCGGGTATGAGGTAAATAAAGTTTAACATAATATACCTGTCAGAATGCCCTTCTGCTCGTCATTCCACGAACACTGGAATCCAGCGCCGTTGAAAGACACTTGACTCCAGCGTCCGCGGGAATGACGGACATGGTAAGATCATAAGTTGTTCTATCCTCGCATCTTGCTCGCAGCATCGGCATCCAGGGTTTTGAAGCTGTGGTAGAGCTGGAGCACGAGCGCCAAACCTACGGACACTTCGGCAGCTGCCATGGTCAGGATAAAGATAAACATCACCTGGCCGTCAACCTGTCCCCATCGCGCACCGGCGACAACGAAGGCCAGACCTACGGCGTTCAGCATCGCTTCAATGGACATGAGCATGAACACGATGTTCCGGCGAACGAGCACGCCCACGAGCCCGAGCACGAAAAGTGTTGCAGAGAGGAAGAGGCCATGTTCCATCGGCACGTTTGTGATCATTGGCACTCCTTTATAATCAGCAGGCTAGACACAGATGCTCGGAGACAAATGACCCTCCAAGCCTCAGATACCGCGAAACAAATAAACGCCAATAACCATGTGCGGTATCACCTGCATGTCGGAAATTGTTCAGTATTTGATGTTTGGTGTATGCTTTTGAGAAGCTACTCCTTCTCTGTGTCTCTGTGGCAGCAATTTCAATGCTTGTGCGGCCTGCCGAGATGATAGGCACCGATGAGCCCTGCCAAAAGCAGCATGGACGCCAGCTCAACGCCCAGCACATAGGGGCCGAAAAGAGCGATTCCCACCTGCTTGGGCCCAACGAAACCTGCGGCGGAGAGCCTGGCCTGTTCTGATGTGAACATATAGATAAGCTCCGCAGCAAGAATCGTCATCAGGATCGATGGCCCTATCCATATCCCGGGGTTCAGCCATTGAGATTCCTGCTTAGCCGCCTGTGCACCAAGGTTCAGCATCATGATCACGAACACAAAGAGAACTATGATTGCTCCGGCGTAAATGATCACCTCGAGTGCTGCCACAAAAGGCGCGCCAAGCGAGAAGAAGATGAGCGCCACAGCTAGAAGCGATACGATGAGGTAAAGGAGTGCGTGCACGGCATTCGATCTGGTGACCACCATAAACGTCGATAGGGCCGCCACGATTGCAGATATATAGAAGAGTAAGTTCATAAAATGAATTCTCATGACACGAAGCACGCCACGTCACACATAGATCGAATTATTTAGCTATTTTTCCCTGATTTCTTTGCGACCTTAGCGGGAGACAAGGTTTTTAAGGCATGAGACCCTTTGCGTCCACCGGTTTTTCTTCATTCTCTGCTTCGCCTTTGTCCTTTCCCCTGATTGACAACCCTGCAACTTTGTAGAAATTATAATCATGGTATTTCCCCGGGCCACTGATAAGCAGATCTTCCTTTTCGTATATCAGGTTCTGCCGCTTGTATTCACTCATCTCGAAGTCGGTCGTAAGCTGGATGGCATAGGTCGGGCATGCCTCTTCACAGAACCCGCAGAAGATGCAGCGTGAGAAGTTAATGCGGAAGAACTCGGGGTATCGTCTCCCATCCTGGTCTTCCGTTGCCTGGAGAGAGATGCAATCCACCGGACAAGCCACTGCGCAGAGGTAGCAGGCAACGCAACGCTCCTGGCCGCCCGGATCACGGGACAGGATGATCCGTCCGCGCCACCGGGGAGGTATGTAAGGTTTCACCTCGGGGTAAAGGATCGTCACCCGCTTCCGGAACATGGTCAAGAAGACCGTCCAGATTGTTTTCAGAAGGCTAATCATATCTGCAAAGACATTACCACGAAGAACACGATTTTAAAATTGAAGATTAGCAACGGGAAAGATTTTTCCCGTGATATTCTTTGCGGGATTCGAGTACTCCGTTGTTCAAAGTGTATTTTTTTAACTAGTCATTAAAAGCACCACCGTTCCTGTCACCATCAGGTTCACAAGTGCCAGAGGAAGCATCACTTTCCAACCAAAGGACATAAGCTGATCATACCGCGGCCGCGGAAGCGACGCCCGGAGAAGTATGAAGAAGCTGATGAACGCAAAGGTTTTGATCAAAAACCAGACCAAGGGCGGAAGCACCGGCCCCAACCATCCGCCAAAGAACAGCGTTACCGTGAGCGAAGAGATGAGCGTGATGCCGAGATATTCTCCGACAAAGAACATCCCGAACTTCATTCCCGAGTATTCCGAATGGTACCCCGCCACAAGCTCGCTCTCGGCTTCTGGCAAATCGAAAGGCAGGCGGTGCGTTTCGGCGATGCCGGCGATAAAAAAAATCATGAACCCTATGGGTTGCCACGCAACAAACCAAACGTGGCGCTGCGCTTCGACAATCTCACGGAGGTTGAAAGAACCGGCGATCATTACCACACCCATGAGGGATAATCCCATGAACACTTCGTAACTCAGCATTTGCGCCGATGCCCGCAGGCCGCCTAGGAGCGAATACTTGCTGCTGGAAGCCCATCCCGCCAGCGCAACGCTATACACGCCGAGTGACGACATGGCCAGGAAGAAGAGAATACCGATGTTCAGGTCAATAACCTCGATCCCCGGCGCAAAGGGGATGATGGCAAATGACATGAGAACGACTACAATGATTAAAGCAGGTGCAATGATGAACACGGCTTTGTCTGCAAAGGGTGGTATCCAGTCCTCTTTGGTGAAAACCTTGATCATGTCTGCCAGCACCTGAAGGAGGCCAACGGGCCCTACGCGATTCGGACCGTACCTGTCCTGCCACAGTCCAAGCAGTCTGCGCTCGAGCCAGATGAGCAGCCCGCCGATGGTAAGCACCGCGAAGAGGATGGTGAAGAGAATCACGATGTGTAAGATTGTAATGGACATTACTATATTTTTCTTATGTTACCAGAAAAAAGAGGAACATGTTCTAATGCGACGGATAAGCCTGCGCCCAATCCGGCTACGCCACAAAGCAATCCTGATAAAACCTTAACATTAAGTTGATGTCTTAGAGCACCCACTGATAGCTCTACTGTTTCCCCGTCATGTACTTTAATACGCTTCGCATCTTCGGGATTGAGCGCAACATAAGGCATAGGCTTACGCTCCGCAATACCGGGAGAGAGAATACTCAATTCCTCAGAGCCGAAGATGTGGTAGAGAAGCACGACAAGCCATTCGTCTTCTTCTGATTTAAAGGCTTCAGGGATATTATGGAAATACGTTGCTTTTCCCCCCGCCGGTTCGATCAATCTCTTGCCGGTATCACCGCCGCGAAGCGGACCAGCAACTTCCTGCTGAAACTTGTTCAGCGCCTGGACGGAATTCCATCCAGGTGACCAGTAACGAGAGATTAACGGAGCAGGTGGCTGGCCTTCGTACCCTTCCATAGAGAACGATAAGGGAGAATCACGGTCTTCCGGGGGCCTGGGCTCGTGTACACTGATATTCGCAAGCATGGCCGTTCGTCCGCTGTAACGATGCGGTTGGCGTGGAACCCTCATCCCTGCGACGCGAAAATCTGCAAGCGGAGCTATATCCTGAACGGGTTTGAATATGGGCAGCGTAGAGGTCATGTCTTTTGTTATTTCATCAAGATTCAGCCACGTTCCTGCTCCTTTACGCCCTGATGCTGTGATTATATCATGAATCCATTTCCAGCTTTCCTGAATTTCGAGATCGGGTGAAAAGACTTGGTAAAAACGCTGTGCACGGCCTTCAATATTCACGAGCGTGCCATCGGACTCAGCAAAGGTGCCCGCAGGAAGAATGATCTCCGCTTTTGCTGACGTTGGGTTAAGCAGATGGTCAATGACGATGACATGTCCTACGCAACTTAGGAACTCATTCACTGTTTTTTCTTCCGCCCTGCGGTAGAGATCGTTTTCTAAAATGATAGCTGCTTCGACCTTCCCCTTTAGAGCTGCATCGAAAGCCCCATCCAGATTCCTCCCAACCATGAGTCCTACTCCAATGCTGTTGCATTCCGGCACCGTGTAACAGAGTTCCGCCGGATGACCGCCTTCGCAGAGCGCCCAAGCTATATTGGCTGCGGACTGGATAATGGCGTCGCTGCCGAGGCTCGTGCCGGAGATGATGAGAGGCCGCGTGGCACCTTTGAACGCCTGGACGATCTCTTTGGCAAGAGTTAACATGTCATCAGAAATCCCCGAGACAGCCGGAGCATGGTGATTCAATTCATGGGCAATTGAAAAGCCAAGCCTGGCAATATCGTCTGGTGCTGCATGGTATGACTTTGATGCTATATCATCCAGCTTTGTGCTGACGACCGAAGCAATGAAGAGCGCACTTTTCTCGTCCTGGGCAGCGTTTCGGACCGCCTTGTCGTCCCATCCTGGAATTTTTATCTTATCGGCTATTTCAAACGACTTTCGTCGTACCGACTGCCGTAGCGCAAGGGCGAGCATAGGGGCCGTGTTCGTGACATCTTCTCCAAGCACGAGCACAGCGTCTGCCATCTCGACGTCGTGCAGGGAAGGTGTACGGGCCGGGCCTTTAGTGAGTATTTCAATTATTCTGGACAGAAGCAGCTCTTGTTGCTTCGAAATGCCTGAATAGAAGTTTTTTGGTCCTACGAGCGTACGGAGCGCAAAATTGGCCTCAAGCGATGCCCGGGGCGAGCCGATACCGATCACACTTTTGCTTTTGGACAGGATATCGAGCACGTGAGTGATAGCGACATCTTTCATCACCGGCTCCATCCGTTCCTGATTGGCCTCTTTTACCAGAGCCTTTCTTATCCTGTGACCGCTGTTCACGAACTCATATCCGAACCTCCCTCGGTCGCAGAGAAAATAGCCGTTTACTGTATGGTTGTAACGGTTCAAAATCCTGCGGAGAGAGCCGTAGCGCTCTCCGGGAATGGTGTTGCAGCCGAGACCGCAATGAACGCAAACCGATGGCGCGGTCTGGAGATCCCACTTGCGAGTGTAGTGATGCTTCAGCGTTTTGTCAGTGAATACGCCGGTTGGGCATACCTCGACGAGATTTCCGCTGAATTCGCTTTCGAGCGCGCCGTCTTCATGGCGGCCGAAATATACTTGGTCATGACACGCGAGGACATCAAAGTCACGACCGCCTGCGTAGTCGCGGTAGAAACGGATACAGCGGTAGCATTGTATGCAGCGGTTCATCTCGTGATTAATGAAGGGGCCCATGTTCTGATTGCGGTGCGTCCGTTTCTTGAAACGGTTCCTCCGATAGTTGTGGCCCGTCATGACCGTCATATCCTGGAGGTGGCATTCTCCTCCTTCGTCGCAGACCGGGCAATCATGCGGATGATTCAACATGAGCCACTCTATCACGCTCGACCGGAAGGCACGGGCCTCGGGGTCATCCACGGAAAGGCGCATGCCCTCGGCGACCGGAGTCATGCAAGACATCACGATCCTGCCGCGAGTGTCCTTCTCGTCCTTGAACTGTTTTACCGCGCATTGGCGACAAGCGCCCACGGAGTGCATGGCCGGGTGCCAGCAGAAATAAGGGAGGTCGAAGCCGAGCGAAAGACAGGCGTGCAGGAGGTTCTGGCCTTCTTGGACTTGATAGGGCTTATTGTCGATGAAGATTGTGAGCATAAAATTATCCTAATCAGTAAAAAACGTAACGAGGACCGCGCAGATGCAGCATGCGCATGAGAAATCAGTCAAATGTCGACTTATGCTTCGCTTTACATCCTTTGCGTCTTTGCGGAATAATATTCATATTTCCACGGGCATCTCTTCTCCCGAATGTGTTTCTCAAAATCCTCAACGAAATACTTGATCGCGCTTTGGATAGGCTCGACCGCGCCGGGCGCGAGGGCGCAGTAGGTATTGCCGGGTCCGAGCAATTTACACTGCTGTGCCAGAACCTCGATGTCGCCAGGCTTACCGTGACCGTTTTCGATCGCATGGAGCATTTTTTCGATCCACGGCAGACCTTCACGGCAGGGTGTACACCAGCCGCAGGACTCACGGGCAAAGAATTTAATGAGGTTATGCGAGAACCCGACCGGACAGGTCTTATCATCAAGGACGATCATCGTAGCGGTGCCGAGGCGGCTTCCAGCCTTCATCACTGAGTCGAAGTCCATCTTCACATCCAGATGGTCTTCAATAAGAAAGTCAGTGGAAGCACCGCCGGGGATTGCGCCACGGAATTGATAGCCGTCCAGCATGCCTCCCGCGTGCTGTTCGAGGAGTTCCCGCATCGTCACTCCCATGGGCAGTTCCCACACTCCAGGCTTGTTTACCTTGCCGCTTACGCCGTAGAGCTTGGTCCCGCTGTCGGTGCTCTTGCTCAGACCCTTAAACCATTCGGCCCCGTTGTTTACGATATGAGGTATGTTTGCGATCGTCTCAGCATTGTTTACGATCGTGGGCTTGCCGAAGAGGCCGCAGACCTGAGGAAAAGGTGGCTTCGAGCGAGGCGTGGCGCGCTTGCCCTCAAGGGCGTTCAAGAGCGCTGTTTCTTCGCCGCAGATGTAGCGGCCTGCACTCCCATGGATTCGAAGTTCAAGGCTGTATCCCGAACCAAGGATATTCTTGCCGAGATAATTGCTCTCATACGCCTCGGCAATTGCTCGTTCCAGCCGCGTTGCCGCGAGCTTGTATGCCCACCGCACAAAGATGAAGGCATGCTCTGCTTCGATCGCGAAGGCGCTTATGATCATGCCCTCGATGATCTGGTGCGGGTCGCCTTCGAGAAGCAGCCGATCCTTGAACGTGCCGGGCTCCATCTCGTCAGCATTTATAATGAGATATTTTGGTCGTGGTGATTTATCGCCCATTGGCACGAAGCTCCATTTCATACCCGTTGGGAAACCGGCACCTCCGCGGCCACGCAGGTTCGACGCCTTAACGATGTTCTGTACGTCCAGAGGCGACATGGCAAGCGCTCTACGCAAGGCCTGATAGCCTCCTGCCTTCTCGTATTCTTTCAAGGGCAGGGGCAATAGGCCAGGGTGTATGTTCTTAGTCAGCGGTTGTTCCATAATTAATAATGGTTTTTTTAGCGTAACGCCCGAAGAGGTCGCAAACCACAAAGAAATATGTTCTTGGCTCCCTTTGCGTCTTTGCGAGAGATGGCTTTACTCATATTTCCGTAGTATCTCATCCATCATCTCAGTTGAAACCGGCCCATATAAGTCATCATCAACCATCAAGGCCGGTGAGCGGTCACAGGCACCCAGGCACGAGATGGGTAGCAAGGTAAAACGTTTATCCTCGGTCGTACCGCCGAAGGTGATTCCCAGTCTGGTCTCCAGAAGGTCAAGGAGCGGATGGTATCCCATGACCCAGCAGCTGATGCTGTCGCAGATCAGGATCACATGCCGTCCCACTGGTTTCCTGAAGATGAGGCTGTAGAATGTGGCCACGGCATCCAATTCATCGGGTGTCATGTCGAGCATTGCCGCAATGCCTTTCACGGCCTCGTCAGACACCCAGCCGCGATGACGCTGGACGATATTCAGTGCTTCGACAGAAGCGGATGCCTTCGTCGCGCAATGAGCCAGTTCGGTATTAATTTCCTGTGTTTCTTTTTCGGTCAGCATAAATGATTTGTGCCACTGAGGCACAGAGCCACAGATAAAAACACAATCACCGCGCCTCCCTGATTCTTCGTTTCCGCGTCTGTTTTTACCTGTCAAGGTCCGCCAATATGAAGTCAATACTCCCGAGGATCGCCAAAAGATCGGCAATCATCAGTCCTTTGCTTATCGTCGGCACCATCTGTAAATGCGCGAACGAGGGCGTCCTGATGCGCGTGCGGTAAGATACAGTGCTCCCGTCGCTGATCAGATAATATCCATTATTGCCCTTAGTCGCCTCAATCCCGAAGAACGCCTCTCCAGGCGGGATCACCGGGCCCCAGCTTACGCTCAAGAAATGGTTTATGAGCGTCTCGATATCGTGCATGGTGCGCTCCTTGAGCGGAGGCGTAGCCAAGGGTTGAACCGACTTGTAGGGTCCTGAGGGCATGTTGTTCACGCACTGTTCAATGATGCGGAGGCTCTGCCGGATCTCTTCCACGCGGATCACTCCGCGGTCGTAGCAATCACCGTGATCAGTCGTGGGAATATCGAACTCGAAGTTCTCATAGCCAGAATATGGCCGTTTCTTACGGAAGTCCCATTCGAGCCCGCAGGCCCGAAGGCCCGGACCCGTCACTCCCCAGTCGATCGCATCGTGCAGCGTGTATTTACCTACGCCCTGGGTGCGCGCTTTGAAAATGCGGTTCTGCATCACGATCGTGTCATATTCTTTAAGCCTCGGAGGAAGATATGTGAGGAAATTTCTTACAAGACGGTCCCACCCCTTGGGCAGGTCCTGCGCCACACCGCCGATCCGGAACCATTCGGGATGCATGCGGCCGCCGCATACCGCCTCGATGATGTCGAACACCCGTTCGCGGTCGGTGAACATATAGAACACGGGAGAAAGCGCACCTACGTCCTGCGCAAACGTACCGTACCATACGAGATGGCTGGCAATGCGGAAAAGCTCGGCAAGCATGACACGTATCGTTTGCACCCGCTGCGGCACCTCGATGCCGGCAAGCTTTTCTACGGCAAGGACATAGGCGAGATTGTTCATTGTCCCGCCCAGATAGTCGACACGGTCGGTATAGGGAATGTACGTGTGCCAAGACTGGCGTTCACCCATCTTCTCGGCGCCGCGGTGGTGGTAGCCGATGTCGAGCACGGCGTTCGTTATCTCTTCGCCATCGAGCTGGAGAATAAAGCGAATGAGCCCGTGCGTACCGGGGTGCTGGGGCCCAAGGTTCAGGAACATGAAATCCGTGTCCTCGGTATCGCGCTGCATGCCCCAGTCCTCAGGCCTGAACTGGAGCGCCATCTGCTCCGTCTCTTCTTTCTCATCAGGCAACTGAAACGGCCCCATCTCCGTGGCGCGAGCAGGATGATCTTTCCGCAGGGGATGACCTTTCCAGGTCGGCGGCATCAGGATTCTTTTCAGGTGGGGATGACCGTTGAATTTTATGCCAAACATGTCCCATGCCTCGCGCTCATACCAGTCTGCCGATTTCCAGAGAGTGGTTATCGAAGGGAGGGACGGGTATTCACCTTTGAGCGGGACTTTGATCCTGATATCCTCGTTCCGGTCATAGGAGAGGAGATGGTACACGATGGTGAAGTCGCTTTCGGGCTGGCCCTGTCGATGCGAACGTACACGCTCATCGATGACCGTGAGATCGTATAGCATTTTGTAGGGATGATCGATAGCCGTTTTGAGATAGAGGAGGACATCGCGGACTTGGCCGCGATCTATCCAGAGCGTGGGGATGGTGTCTCGAGTGAGCTGCACCGCGAGCACTGATTCGCCGAAGGCGGTTTTCAGATCATCGATGATAGGATGGTCTTCGGTCATAAGAGATAACGAATGGCAAATGACGGAGCTCAAAGCTCAATGGAATGTAAAATCAGGCGAATGAAAATATAGTGAGACATTTCGCTTTTTTAAGTTTGATTTGAATATTGGATTTTGAACTTTGAAATTCTTCCTCTACACCTCATCAGGCGGACGCAGGATCGCCGACTTTTTCCGCTCTTCGCGCTTCAGATCACGCATGCACGGCATTTCCGGCCGCACAACGCCTTGCGGTCCCGCGGCCCAGCTCAGGGGCCGCCTCTCTTTGCCGATGAGGTCGCGGAGCATAAGGAGGCCTTCCATGAAAGCGTCGGGCCGGGGAGGGCAGCCGGGAACATAGACATCTACCGGCAGCAACTTGTCCACGCCTTGTACCACGCTGTAGATATCGTACATTCCGCCGGAGTTGGCGCAGGAACCCATGGAAATGACCCACCGCGGCTCCATCATCTGCTCATAGAGCCGCTTGATGACGGGCGCCATCTTGATAAATACCGTCCCCGCAATGATCATCATATCCGCTTCACGCGGCGTGCCTCGAATCACCTCGGCGCCGAACCGTGCGATGTCATATTTGCTCGTTAGGCTAGCCGCCATTTCAACATAGCAGCAGGAGAGTCCGAAATTAAAAGGCCAAATGGAATTTTTTCTGCCCCAGGCGAGCATATCCTGAAGACGGGCGAAGAGAAGGCTTTTGCGCACCGCATCTTCGATCGGGTCGTGAGAAGGGCCTGCAGGTTTTGTCAGCGTCCAGTGCATGATGAAAACCTTTCAAGGTGGCTCAGAATACTGAGTTCAAAGTACAAAAGACGAATGTCATCAACAGCATTGTTGTGAATTTTCATTTTGATTTTGTTCTGATGAACGCTCCCCATTCCAAGGCCCCGAGCCGCCAGAGATAGACCAGCGCCGCGGCAAAGATGCAGATGAAGACCAGCATCTCAGCGTAGCCCATCCAGCCTGCCTCGCGAATCGAGACGGCCCACGCGAAGATGAATACGGCCTCAAGATCGAAGATGACGAAAAACATGGCAATGAGGTAGAACTTGATATCGAACCGAATCCGTGCAGTGCCTGTGGACACGATCCCAGACTCATAAGGCTCAGCCGTCTGTTTCTCCCGGTGCCTCTCCCCCAGGACGTAGGAAAGAGTTATCATTACCGTCACAAGGATGACGACAGCGGCGAAGTATACAGCCAGAGGCCAAAGCGCAGTACTCATTAGCGCGTTATCTGTCATGGTAAAAGAATATCACAGGGGGCCGGAAAGTCAAGTGTTTGTAATATTTCTAGAATTGTTTATTGACAAAAAAGCCGAACGCTGATAGTCTACGGTGAATTATTTTCAGGATGGCATGCAGCGAGCCGTGTTGCTGCGCAGTATCGATCCTGCCGAAACTCGAAAGGAGATGTTATGAAATTCATGTTAGGGATGGTGTTGTGCGCTGTACTCCTGACAACCACGGTCGTAGCCGCAGAAAATCAGGAGCTGAAAACGCAGAAGGACAAAGTCAGCTATGTCGTCGGCCTGCAAATGGGGAATAGTCTGAAGAATAACACGATAGATGTAAATCTCGATATCCTTGTAAGGGGAATCAAAGACGCTATTTCCGGAGCAAAGCCCCTCATGGCCGAACAGGAAATGAGGGAAACCATCATGGCTTTGCAGAAGGACCTTCAGGCCAAGCAACAGGAAAAAGTAAAGGCTCTCTCTGAAAAGAATAAGAAGGAAGGGGAAGCCTTCCTCGCGGAGAACAAAAAAAAGCAGGGTGTGATCACCATGCCGAGCGGCCTGCAGTATAAGATACTGACCGACGGGAAAGGGAAGTCTCCCAAGGCGACCGATACGGTGACAGTTAATTACAAGGGCACGTTGATCGACGGGACCGAATTCGACAGTTCCTACAATCGCGGAGAGGCGGCAACATTGCCGGTAGGTGGCGGCATGATAAAAGGCTGGACCGAAGCACTGCAGCTGATGAAGGAGGGTTCCAAGTGGCAGCTGTTTATCCCTTCGAATCTTGCTTACGGCGAGCGTGGAGTAGCAGGTGCCATCGGACCGAACGCTGTTTTGATCTTTGAGGTCGAATTGATTTCCATTAAGAAACAGTAGATAGACAGGCCGGTCCCTTCAGACCGGCCGCTTTTTGAGGACGATATGCAGTAAATCTGACGGCCGCATCAAAACTGGCTCCAACCGAGCATGCTACCCTACTTCAGATACGCGGTTTTTTTTCAACCCCGCGCGGCGCTTCCAGTTCCCATTCCTTGAGCTTTTCCCTGATGAATCGTATGATCTCGTGGTGTTCTTCGGTGCCATGGTCTCTGATCGTGAGCGGCTTTCCGAATGCGAAGTGCACGCGCTTCGTCGGAACGATCCTGCCGTAATCCTTCAGGTATTTGCCATTACCCCAGGCATCGGTCTTGAGCGCTATGGGTATTACCGGCACCCCCGCCTTTTTCGCCAGCTTTATCCCAATCGTATTGAACTGGTTCGGGTCGAAGACCGGCGTGCGCGTGGTCTGGGGGAAAATGATGATCGACATCCCTGATTTCAGCCGCTCGGTCCCTCCCTCTAGGACTGCTTTCAGGTCGTCACGAGGGTTTTCCCGTCCAACGGTTATGGGGTTCCGTGAACGCATGATGTGTTTGAAAATCGGGTAATAGACGAGACCTTGTTTAACCACGAACGTGACGTCTTTTAAAGGTGCGATAATGGCGGGGAGGATGAATGTCTCAAGTGTGCTCATATGGTTTGCAATGAACACACAGGGTCCGGCGACAGAAGCAAAGGAATCAATGCCTTTTATCTCTATGTCCACCCCGACACGTTCGAGGGCACGGAGTGCGGCGAGACTGCTTTTGGACCATTCGTGAGTGTCATAATGCCCTCGTTTTGCCTTGGCGCTCCCCCGCAGGACAATCATGATTTCCTGAAAGTAAAAGATGAGCGAAGGGAACATTTTTGCCGGCAGGGAAATGCGGGCAGGAGACGTTCTGTATGTATTGTTTTCGTACGTGAGATCTTCCAACATTCAACTCCCGCGAAGCATGAAATGGGGTTTTTCCCGAACTGGCTGTTAAGTATACCATGCGTGAGAATAAGATAAAAGCGGGAAATAGACGAGCAATTTGTCGGTGACCGTCAGATACCGCAAACCCCAGAGAGCCCTCGGTCAGATGCGGGTGCTGAACGAGGCCACGTGCGGCAGTGTCAGCCGCTCGAAATCGGTGTAATGCATGCGGATCGCTTCATAGTGCGTACCGGCGTTAAAGGTAATATATTCGTCCGTCGTGAGATTAGCGTCCACCCAGACCTCCATGGAGGAGAGATGTCCGAGGGGAGGCATGGCGCCTATCTCGGTTTCTGGGAACAACGCCTTGAGCTCCTGTTCGGTGGCGATGGTCAGCGTTGATGCATGTAACTGCGTTTGCAGCGCCGAGAGGTTTATTTTCCTGATAGAGGGAAGGACGGCCATACAGTACCTGTCATCAGCTTTTATGATGACGACCTTTACAAGCTCCTTTCCCGGCACGTGCAGTGCCTGAGCGAGTTCCTGGGCAGTGTACACCTCTTCGTGAAGAATGACCTGGTAGGGGACGTTGTTCTGCTCGAGATACTGCTTGATCTTTGCGAGGGTATTCATGATGTTTACTTCGGCACCACCCTTAATCATATTGTTTGTATATTCAGTATATCGCAGGTGCAGCCTTTGTCAACGGCTAAGTGACTTTTCCTGCTGCAAAAAATGCTTGCAATACACCAGGGAAAAAGCGACAATGCGCCCATGCAAATCCGATCACTCAGAGAAGGCGTGGCGCAGATGGTGATGCCAAGGATCGAGGGATCGAAACTCGGTGATCCCGCATACCGTAAGCAGGTGCGAGAACTCGTTCACGATGGTATCGGCGGTTTTATCCTTTTCGGCGGCGATACTGAGAGCACGCCACGTTATCTTGGAGAGATCAGTCAGTCGGCGGAGATTCCGCCGCTTATTTCCTCAGACATCGAGAGGGGCCTCGGCCAGCAGCTTGATGGAGGGACCCGTTTCCCGAGTCAGCGCGCCGTGGCTTCCGCAATCAACCGCCGTTCGAAAAAGGACGTGCAACTCCTCGATGAAATGCTCGATGCTGTTCGAATTGAGACGCGCGCCGTCGGGATCCATGCGGTTTTCTCTCCGGTCGTCGACGTGAATAACAATCCGGAAAACCCGATTATCTGTACCCGGGCGTTCGGGGACGATCCCGAGGTTGTCGAGTGGTTCGGTTCTCGATACATCAAGGGCCTCCAGAAACCTGCGGGAAAGAGCAGACTCGACCTGCTGGCCTGCGCGAAGCACTTCCCCGGTCACGGAGATACGGACCAGGATTCGCATTCCGTTCTCCCCGTGATACGGGCGGATAAACCGAGGCTGAACCGGGTGGAGCTTCCGCCGTTCCGGGAGGCTGTGAAGGACGGTGTCGGCATGGTGATGGTGGCCCACTTACTCGTCCCGGCCCTTGATCCGGCAAAACCGACGACGTTTTCCAAGAAGACCGTGACCGCCCTTCTTCGCGAAGGCATGGAGTTCGATGGACTGATCGTATCCGATGCGCTCGACATGGGTGCGCTCGCGGGAGAGTATTCCCAGGAAGAGGTCGCTGTTCGTGCCGTGGAGGCGGGGATCGATATCCTGCTCCATCCGCAGGACGCGCGCATCACCGTAAACGCTGTGGTCTCGGCCGTGGAACAGGGGAGGTTGACCCGGCAAAGGATTAACGAATCCGTTGAGAGAATCCTGGCGGCAAAACAGAGGTTGGGGCTATTTGATAAGGAGAGGCCGGCTGCTTCGCGGGTCGATTATAAAAAGCATCAACAGATCGCCGGAGAAATAGGGCATAAGGCGCCCCGCATCGTATCCGGAATAAAAAGGGCCCTCCCTCTGGACCATGAGGGCGGAGTGGCGTGTTTCATCCTCGATGACGACGATAACCGGGAATCAGGAGATTCCTTTATCCACGCATTGAAGGACAAGGTAATGAATCTTTCGATGATCGTGCTCACGCCGGATTCAGGCATACCGACGTCGCTGGTAAACGACAGCATTCAAGGAGCTGGTGCCGTTATCCTCGCATTGTTTTCTAGGATTTCCGCCTCCAAGGGCCGCTCAGGGATAAGCGATGGACTTCGCGACATGGCCATGGATATCCTGCGTACAACAAAATTGGCAAGGGCAAAAGCCGTCGTGATATCCTTTGATAGTCCCTATATTCTCGATCTTTTCAAAGAATCCGATGTCCTTATTGCAGCGTATGACAGGATGGACCAGATCCAGTGGGCTGCGGCGGAGCTGGTGGCAGGGAAGTAGATACGAGAGAAGATTCCTCCCTTTGAGCGTCGGATGAGCGATACCTGAGCTGTATTTCCTAGACTCAATTCCATGATCAAAATCATCATAATTTTTCTCATATTCGCATTTATCCACAGCATTACGGTCGCTAGATGGTTTAAACAATCCTGTAACAGAGCACTCGGCATTACCTTCATGCGGGTCTGGTACCGGTTTCTCTACAACGCTGTGAGCTTTATCAGTGGTGCCATAGCCATATATCTCATCTGGCAGGTCCCTGACCGGGTCCTATGGGAGGGGCCCCTGTGGTTTCGCTGGACGCTTCATCTCATCCAGATTGCGGGCCTTGCATTCGGCGCACTTGCTTTTGACTATCTCAATGCGCAGGAGTTCCTGGGCTTCAAGCAGGTGTGGCGGTATCTCAAGCGGGGAGAAGTTGCAGGGGACATGGAAGGGCTGACGGATAGGGAACTCGTCACCACCGGCGTCTACGGGATCGTGCGCCACCCCATGTACTTGGCGGGTATCATTGTCTTTACCTTTAACCCGAACATCACCGTCAACAGCCTCTTGATCACGGTGCTGGCCGACCTTTATTTTCTGTTCGGGGTGTTCATCGAAGAGCGAAGGTTTCTGAAAATATTCGGTGAAGAGTACCGGATGTATATGCAGCATGTACCGAGACTGATACCATCCTTGAAGAAACGCGATGCACGGTAAACATATCGCTTGCTCTGCCGGCATAGTATAGCGTGTATCATGAATCAGGATTCATCCTGACCATTGCTATATATGGTAGGTTCCGGTACTGCTCAGCGCAGTCCACACCGTAGCCCACCACAAACACATCCGGGATGTCAAAACCCTTATACGCAAGTGTTACCTCGACCGTGCGCCGGGGCTTCTTGTCCAGCAGGACCACGGTTTCGAGACTGGCGGGGCCCTTTGCCCTCATCTTTTCTAGCAGGCAGTGTAACGTTTCTCCAGTATCAATGATTGTATCGACGAGGAGCACGTGTTTTCCCTTTATATCGGTTTCGATATCTTTCGTGATGATAATATTTCGAGATGGTTCGGTCGATACGCCATAGCTCGCAGCACGAACAAAATCGATCTTAATCGGCATCGAGAGGCAGCGCATCAAGTCCGCCATGAACACGACCGCGCCTTTCAGGATGCAGACTAGAACAAGGTCCTTACCCGCGTAGTCTATCGATATCCGATTGGCTAGTTCCTTGACCTTCTTTGAGATGGTTTGCTCATCGAAAAGCATTCCCTGGATCTCGATCATGATTACCTCACTGATAGAGCAGGCTGTTGAGAAACTGAACTGACCTATAATACTGAGCGAAGTGAAGGGTCACTACTGTTTGGAAGATCGAGAATCTTCACTCCGCTTAGAACGACATTTTGTAGATTTATTCATTTTAACAACAGCCCGTTGGATGAGTTGACAGGATTTACCGGATAGTAAAACAATTACTAAAATAGTATCCAGTTGATCCCGCCAAAAAATGTTACACAAACAGGTCCACAAACGTGAACTGATTCACGTCCACGAGCCCCTTGTCCGTCAGCTTCAGCTCCGGGATGACGGGCAGGGCCAAGAACGAGAGTATGCCGAAGGGATGTTTGATCTTTACTCCCAGCTCGTTAACCGCCGCCTCGATCTCCGCCAGTTTTTTGACGACATAACTGAGTGGCTTGTCGGACATGAGCCCTGCCACCGGCAACGGAATCTCGGCAAGCACTTTTTTGTTTTGCACGACGACCAACCCGCCCTGAAGCTTTCTGATCTCCGACACGGCCACGAGGATATCATCATCGCTAACACCCGCGGCGATGATGTTGTGGGAGTCGTGCGCAACGGTTCCCGCGATAGCGCCCGATCGCAATCCGAATCCCTTGACAAGGCCGAGGCCGATATTGCCGGTTGCTTTGTGACGCTCGATCACCATAAGCTTGAGAATGTCTCTCTTCGTGTCTGAGAACACAAAACCGCTCTGTGCGGAGACCGGCAGCACTGAATGTTTTGTCTCGATCTGGTCCGGGATGAGTTCGATGACCCTGGCACGGCCGGTCTTAGTTTTGATCAGGATATCCTGTTTCGTAATCGGACGTATCCTGACCGTCCGTCTGGTCTGTTCGTGATGCCTGCTCTCGCACGGTATGACGCAGGTGTCACCCTTTGCAACGAGCTTTCCTTGCTTGAACACCATCTCGACAGTAAAATCTTCGAAGCTGTCGATGATGACAAGATCGGCATCATACCCCGGCAGGATGGCACCCTTGCGCTTCAGCCCGAAGTGCCGTGCGGGATTGATCGTGGCAATCTGGACCGCGGTTATTGGATCCAAACCGAGGCGGATGGCTTTTTTAACGAGCTTGTTGATGCTTCCGTTCTTCAGATCGCCAGGCTGGAAGTCGTCCGTCGCGAGACAGAAGAACCGGGAATTGGCAGGGGTGACGGCAGGCAGCAGAGCCTCCATATCCTTGGCTGAAGACCCTTCGCGGATGAATATAGTCATGCCGAGTCGTATTTTTTCCCTTGCTTCATCTGCTGAAGTGCACTCATGATCCGACGTTATGCCGGTGCCCACATAGGCCGAAAGATCTTTGCCCGATAGCCCGGGCGCGTGGCCGTCAATTACCCGGTCTCTAAAACTTCTCAACTTTAGCAATACATCAGCATTGCCTGACAGGGCCCCGGGGTAATTCATCATTTCGGCCAAACCCAGAACCCTCCCGTGCTTCAAAAACGGCATAAGATCTGTTGTCTTGAGTCGTGCGCCCGAGGTCTCGAGGGGAGTTGCAGGAACGCAGGAGGGAAGCATGAAATAGAAGTCGAGCGGCAAGCCCTCGCTGGCCTTGAGGATATAGTTGATGCCCTTTATCCCCAGAACATTCGCGATCTCATGGGGATCGGCGACTACGGCCGTTGTGCCGTTGGGCAAGATGGCTTTCGCGAATTCAGCCGGCGTAAGCATAGAACTTTCGAGATGTACGTGGCTGTCGATAAGGCCGGGCAGGATGAGCTTTGATGCAGCGTCGATGACCTTTTTCCCCTCATATTCGCCGAGTCCGGCAATCGTACCCTTATGGATCGCAACATCTGCCCTGTAGATCTCGCCCGAGAAGACGTTCACGATCCGGCTGCCCTTCAGAACAAGGTCTGCTTTCCTAAGGCCTCGGGCGACAGCAATCCTGTCTTTGAGGTTGTTTTTCATGGAGAAAAAAGAGTCCAAAAACTCTTGGCCACAGAGAAACACGGATTACCACGGATAAAGGCGATATCCGGTAGAACTCAACAAAGTGTTATCCACGGTCAAATAAACTGTTGTCATGCCCTCTTACTTGAAAAAGATACAGCATATTGTTAAAATTGTAAAGAGAGGACAATGCAGGGAGGTGAATGCCATGAAAAAGGAAGCTCTACTTGTTATCGATATGCTGAACGATTTTGTTCTTTCAGGCGCTTCGCTCGAAGTACCTGATACGAGGACGATCATTCCGGTCGTTCAGAAAGAAATCGGGAAGGCCCGGGCCAATGGCAATCCCATTATCTACGTGTGCGATGCCCATGCCCCGGACGACAAGGAGTTCAGGAAATTTGGCTGGCCCACCCATGCGGTAAAAGGTACGAGGGGAGCCCAAGTCGTCGAAGAGCTCAAGCCCGCGTCAGGTGACAGTATTATCGCGAAGGACACGTACTCAGGATTTTACGGCACAAGGCTTGACGAGACTCTGAAAAACCTGGGTGTGGACTCGCTCAGGCTCACGGGCTGCGTTACGCATATCTGCATCATGGTCACTGCTTCGGACGCCGTTCTGCGGGACTACAAGGTCACGGTTGTGGAGGACGGAGTAGCCGGTCTCGCCAGGGAGGACCATGACGCTGCACTCCGGATCATGAAGAACGTTATGGGAGTGCAGATCGTGCAATCGGGGACAGAGGAATCAGGTAGGATAGCAGCATAGCGATCAAAGCCGGAGGATTCATGTTATTGCGGTATCCCTTGTCCCATGATCCACAGGAGAGGAGGTCTCATGTTCCTTACCGCTGACCCCGAAGACATCCTTGAGGGGAAGATCACCGACGTTTATTTCGAACGGGCCCTCAAAATACTGAAGGCCAAGAACATCAATCCTGTGGTCAAGGCGGAATTTATTGCCAAGAGCCTGCCAGATGACTGGCCCTGGGCACTCCTCACAGGCACGGGTGAAGCCATGGAGCTCATGAAGCACCTGAAGGTAAAGGTCAGGGCAATGCGCGAGGGTTCGGTCTTTTATTCCTACGAACCGGTCATGGAGATCGAGGGTCGGTATCAGGATTTCTGCGTATACGAGACGGCTCTCCTCGGGCTCATTTGCCAGGCGTCGGGTGTTTCCACCCAGGCTGCGAGAATGAAAAAGCTCGCCGGAGAGCGGCTCGTCATGAGCTTCGGAGCGCGTAGGATGCATCCCATCCTCGCGCCCATGATCGAGCGGAACGCGTACGTGGGCGGGTGCGACGGTGTTTCCGTAGTCAAATCCGGCGAGGTCATCGGTGAGGATCCAATGGGTACGATGCCGCATGCGCTTATCCTGTGCATGGGATCTACCGTTGAGGCGATCAAGGCGTACGATGAGGTACTCGATCCGAAGCTCAAAAGGGTTGCGCTCATCGACACGTTTCTGGATGAGAAATTCGAGGTCCTGAACGTAGCGGGGGCTCTCGGGGAGAGGCTCTTTGCCGTAAGGTTCGACACACCGGGTTCGCGGCGTGGCAATTTTTACCGGATACTCGAAGAAGCGCGGTGGGAGCTAGAACTGCGGAGGCTCGGCCACGTCAAATTTTTTGTGAGCGGCGGCATCAACGAAGAGGACATCCCGCTCCTGAACCCCGTGGTCCACGGTTACGGTATCGGCACCTCTATCAGTAACGCCCCTGTCATTGATTTTGCAATGGATATCGTTGAGATCGACGGGAAACCGCTCGCGAAACGGGGCAAATGGTCCGGCAGCAAAAGAGTGCTCGTCTGTTTGCGGTGCAGGAAGAGGAAAATCGTGCCGAGCAATGGTGCTGATAAAACCGCATGCTCCTGTGGCGGCATGTTCAGCGATGTTCTGATCCCGGTACTCGATAACGGTAGGTATCTCATTGAACAAGAGATACCTACCCGGATCAGAGAAGCGGTGCTACAGAGCGTGAAGGAACTGTCTCTATAGTATTCAACGGCGGTGAACAGGTATAAGTTCGGTCCCGTAATTTTGTACATTGTCAAAAGGACTTACCCATCTAGAATAAAAAAATTAAATCATAAGATTGAAGGACAATCGTTACCTTGTTCGACGTATTGAATCATAAGATACTGCGGCGCTGGCCTAGCCTCGAAGTGGAGAACATCCAGAGCGCAAGCTAGCATTAGCAGCCCCCGAAAAGGTGCCAGTGCAATGATTGGTTTTAACTGCTGCATCCTGTTAATTTCATTGGTATATTAGCGGGCTCGTTGAAAGAGAGGGGATAACCATGAGAACCATACAGAAATCCTTCTGGGCTTCGATGGTCGCGGTATTGATCCTGTTCACCGCGTGCGCCGCGACGAAATTAACAAGTGTCTGGAAGGATGAAACATACCAGGGGCATCCTGCCAAGATCATGGTTATCGCCGTGTCGAACACGCCGGCGACCAGGAGGCTTATAGAAGATGCGTTCGTGAAGGAATTGCAGGACTACAAGACCGATGCCATCGTTAGTTATACTGCATTGCCGGACCAGTCCGTGACGGACAAGGGTGCCATGAACGCAAAGGCGAAGGAACTGGGGGCAGACGCCGTGCTCATCACGAAAGCCGTCGGCAGGAAGACAGGAACCACGGAATCTCCCTGGGCGACTTACCAGGACGAGTACATCGATATAGAAACGAATATCCTTGACGTCAAGTCGGGCAATCTGATCTGGGCCGCCTCGTCAGAGACCTGGATAAGTGACACCACATCTGTGGGGAGCCGAATACAAGCATTCGTCAAGATTATCGTAAGGGTGCTGTCAGAGCAGAAGCTTCTTAACCCCGTACCGACTGCGTCCAACATCAAGTCATACTGAAAAGGCAATAAAGCGATGGGGGAAATGAGGCTATTCACCGCGCTGATGCTCTCTATCCTTCTCCCCGAGTATGATCGGTTGGATGATCTTAAAAGGAAGTTCCAGCGTTCTCTTCATTGAACCGTGAAACCCCCACTACAAGCGCGACAGCGATTTAGTGGCGGGTGGTTCATCAGTAGCATTTACTCCTTGCGAAAAAACCGGTGCTCGGATATTATTGCACCATAGCAGGTCGTTTTCTGCTGTCACTTCAGAGAAATCTCTCGATTCTCCACATCTACGGTGATGAGTACAATGTCAAGCTTACGGACGTTACATCACAGGTGGGATGTACGTATTACTTTTAACAGCAATGCCGGTTAAGGCAGGGGATTAATATGGAGAAGAGTGACGTGTCAGCATCCCTGTGCGGTCATGTGGAGAAGGGCCGTCGCATCGGTTTAGCTATGATGCAGGCCGCTCACTTTTTAATCACCAATCGACGGAAAGCCATTGACAAATTTGTAGTTCGGCATTACATTAGGAAAGCAAGAGAGACATCCGTTTATACCCAGAGGTGATACGACGATGTCGGCTGCCAAGACCGAAAAAAGACGAGAGCGGCGTTATTCTTTTCATTCGACGATAGATTACCTCTTGCTCCGAGGTTCTGCCGCTGAAGTCCATAAAGGCGTTACCATAGACATCAGCGACACCGGGCTCGGTCTTTATTTATTTGATCCTCTTCCTGAAGGACAGACGATAATCATTCAGAACGCCCTTCCCGCCGGTGGCAGGGCTGCGACTATTTGCTGGATAAAAAAAGAGCGCGAGGACTTCTACAAGTCAGGACTCAGATTTGAATGACGCTATGGCTGTTTTAATGCCGAATGCGGACTTCCCTTGCCTGTTTACCGAAATGCCTTTCACCCAACATGTTTCCCATGACAAGAACCTGATCAATACAGCACTCGTAGCGCGGGAGCTTGCAGGGTTCAGATCGTGACTCGGGTTGTTTCCGTGCAGGGATTCTCAAATGTCCCGGCGGTTTCCTTCCCTGCGACGAGACATATACAAACCGCCAATGGCCGTATCTCTTTTTCCCTTCAATGTGCTTGTACTGCTCAGGGAAGTTCGCCTGCTTGAGCAGTTCTGCCCCGCTCGAGCTGTGCACGCCGGTAATTCCGCTGGCGACAGGGGCCCGGATCACGACAAAATCCTCTCCGGTGAAGGGGTCTTTATACTTCTGGCGAAAATACCGCTTGCCGTGGGATGTTACTGCCAGTACCTAGTGTCGGAACCGAGGCTGATCACGACAGCTGCGAGTAGCGCCATGAAAGTGCAGCCTTTGAAATTGCGGAATGCAGATTGCGTCATGCAGCAGACATTGAGCGTTAAACTATGAATTTTGAACTTCTCATTCAGCCGTCTCAGTACCGTCCCTGCATTATTCTATAAACGTTACCCTGTTGATCTCCTTCAGGGTCGTTTCGCCCGCCAGGACCTTGGTAAGTGCGGATTGGCGGAGGGTCGTCATGCCTTCAGAGATAGCGGCCTTCCGGATCCAGGACGATGGTCGTTTTGCGAGGATCATCTCACGGATGCGGTCGGAAAGGCCCAGAAATTCGGTGATGGCTTTTCTGCCCCGGAAGCCCGTGTAGTTGCACTCCTTGCATCCGCCTGCCTCGTAGAACGCGTGGTCCTTGTATCTTTCGTAGTCCAAGGCCGAGTCCTCGAATTCCTTGCGAGAGAGCTTGACCTGCTTTTTGCATCGGGGGCAGAGCATCCGTACGAGCCTTTGCGCCAGGATGCAGTTGAGCGATGAGACGAAATTGTACGGTTCAATGCCCATGTTCAGGAAACGGCCGAGAACATCAAAGGCATTGTTTGCGTGCACGGTGGTAAGAACCAAATGACCGGTGAGGGCGGACTGGACGGCGATATGGCCCGTTTCGGCGTCGCGGATCTCGCCCACCATGATCTTGTCCGGGTCATGCTGCAGGATCGAGCGGAGCCCGCGCACGAAGGTGAGGCCCTTCTTTTCGTCCACCGGGATCTGTACCACGCCCCGGAGCTGGTATTCCACGGGGTCCTCGATGGTGATTATTTTGTCCTCGCCTGTCGTAATCTCGGAGATGGCCGCGTAGAGGGTAGTGGTCTTCCCGCTGCCCGTCGGCCCGGTAACCAGGGCCATACCATAGGGCTCCCGTATGCTTTTCCGGAACCGGCGGAGGTCGCTCTCGTCGAAGCCGAGGCTGTCCAGCCTGAGGGTGCTCACACGGGTGGTGATGGATTCGTTATCGAGAATGCGGATGACTATGTCCTCGCCGAACACGCTCGGGAGGATCGATACGCGGAAATCGAAGGTCTTGCTGCCGCTTTGGAGCCTGAACCTGCCGTCCTGGGGCACACGGCGCTCGGCTATGTCGAGGTCGCTCATGACCTTGATGCGTGAGACTATGGCGCTGTGGAACTTGATATCGATAGGCTCAGTTGCAGCATAGAGGACACCGTCGATACGGTACTTGAACCAGACGTTTTTGTCCGTAACCTCGATATGGATGTCACTCGCCCGCCGTTGGATGGCATCAAAAATGGTGGTATATACAAGCTTGATGACAGGGTCCTCGTCCTTGTCGATGGTCTCGAGCGGGAGGATCTCTTCGCCTTCGCTGCCATCCTTTTCTTTCACGATATGGAACTTAAGGTCCTCGGAGATGACGTGGAACACCTGTTCTGAGGAGCCGCTCTGTTTCAGCACCGCCTGGATAGCCGATGGGGTGCTCACACAGATATCGAGCCCCTGGTTGAGGACCATTTCGAGCTCGTCGATGGCCGAAATGTTATTGGGATCGGCCATGGCGACGATGAGACTACCTTCTTCCGCGTTCTCCACAGGTACGAACTGGTACCGCTCCATGAGGTCTACAGGTATCTTTTCGATGAACTTTGGATTGATATGGAAGTCCTTCAGGTCGAGGTATTGCATGCCGCGTTGTTCGGCCACCGCCTGGGCAAGGGCGTCTTCACTCACCAGACCTTCCGAAACGAGAAGTTCTCCGAGCCGTTTTTCGCGTCCGTCGGTCCGTGCGAGGAGCTCGTCGATTTGCTCCTGGGTCACGATGCCTTTAGCCGTAAGAATATCGCCTATTCGTTTTCTTCTGAAGGATGTCATTTCAGCCGTGCCCCCATATCAAAGATCGGTAGGTAGAGCGCGACAACGGTCGCCGCGATCACGATCCCCATGGAGAGCATGAGCATTGGCTCGATGTATGCAAACGGGGGCATAGGTTGATAATACCAGAACACGGCGGCACAAGTCAATAAACGTGTATCTGGTGAGCAATTATGAGGTTATAATCAGAAGTCCTGTTTTTCAAATCCGATCGAATGGGGGAAATAGCGTTGATTACAAGATTGAATATAATCAGGCAGGACTTGTATTCTAAGTGAGACTTTTCCAATACTTTCTCTGCACCTTGGCGATTCTTTCTATCACCTGCTCCGCAGCGGGAGAAGGAGTAAGAACAAAAGGCGGGTTCTGTTTTCCTAGAAGGGTCAGGAGCACGGCCCTGACGCCGTTCCGCAATCCCTCGGGATTGTATCCTCCTTCAAGGGTGAGCAGGATCCTGCCGGGGCATGTTTTCTGCGCGATGTCCTGTACGATACCGGCAAGGGCGCCGAATCCATCCCCAGTAACCTCCATGCCGCCAAGGGGATCCTGAACAAAGGGGTCGAAGCCGGCCGAGACAAGGATAATCTCAGGCCGGTATTCGAGGGCTATGGGTTTCAGGATCCTGCTGTAGACATGGATATACTCTGCGTCTCCGAATCCCGTGGGAAAGGGCGCGTTCACGGTAAACCCTTCGCCATTGCCGCTCCCGACTTCGTCGAAACCTCCGGTGCCGGGATAGTACGGATACTGGTGGGAGGAAAAGAAGAGTACGCCGGGATCGCCATAGAAGGCGCGCTGGGTGCCGTTGCCGTGGTGCAGGTCCCAGTCCACGATGAGGATCCTTTTCAGTCCGTACTTTTCTTTCGCGTATTCTGCGGCTATCGCTATATTATTAAACAGGCAGAAACCCATACCCCGCGCCGGTTCCGCGTGGTGGCCGGGGGGGCGAACAAAGGCGAATATTGATTCCGGAGTGAGGATTGCGGATTTCGGATTGAAAAGAGCGTCTACGGCTTGGAGCAGGCCGCCTGCGGCTAGCCTGGCGGTCTCATACGACCGGGCAGAGAGGCCGGTGTCGGCATCAAGTCGTGAGAAGTGCTTGCCTGCGGTGTTCGCTACTGTCTGGATGTAGAAAGGATCGTGAACCAGGGCGAGCTCGATCTCCGTGGCAAGACGGGGCGGGATGAGCGGGAGGTTGCTGAATTCCTTGTCAATGAGATCATGGATCACGCGCAGACGATTGGGGCTCTCAGGATGGCCTTCACCGGGGTTGTGCTCCAGATAACGGTTGTCTTTGATGATGGCGACGGAGGACATTCATTCAACCTTCAACCTTTGGCAGAAAATAATCAAATGTTCAGGACGCAGATATAATGAAAGCGAAGTCCCACGTTTCACTCAGGATGAGCGAAACGTAGGACTTAGGTCGACGCGGTAATCTTGTTTAGCAACCAGTGAGACGATGGTTCTTATTTCTGGTCCCGTACTCTCGCAATTGGAGGCGGTGCAGCTAAGATGTAATCTTTTACGCTGAACGATTCAAGCCACTTCTGCAAAGCCGGCGGGTTCGGAAGCTTGGCCGGGAGCTTTGCTTCGGGAGCACAAACGGTCAGGACCGTTTGGACCAGATCTCTGACGCTGAACTCTAGTATCTGTTGGATGGCCTTGGGATCTGCATTGTCTATCACGAGGGCGTTCTCGCGGTACCACCCATTGCCGCGGGGAGCCATTGGTCCGCAGGGAATATGTTCGGCGTTTTTGGTTTGGACGTCTATTTTTTTCGCGAAGGCCGAGACATCGGCCCGCAGTAGCTGGAGTCCTTTGAACGCAGGGTTCGAACATATGCCGGCCTTTCCCCAGCAGAGCGGATCGAACCGGGATATATTTATCCCGCAGCAGTACAGGTAAGAACTTGGCCCCAGGTCTGGTGCCTGGCGGATAATGATGTACAGGAAATCATTTTTGTATTCGTAGGAACGTACGGGTTGAGGTTTCATCAAAGTGGGCTCCAATCTTTAGTGTATGCTGCACAGGTATCGATGGGAATGCATATGGATGGCGACCGGAACGTCATGCAGGTTACGGCTTCATGAACCGGTTGTCTTCCTGCTGTCTACGAGGTCAAAAGCAACCGAGCTACTTGCTCTTGGTGGCCTTCGATGATTTCTTTGTGGTGCTTTTGGAAGTTGCCTTCTTTTTTACCGCGGGTTTGGCTTTCGGTTTTGATTCGAGTTGTTGGACTTTTTTCTTGAGGGCATCGATTTCCTGGCTCTGGTCCTTGAGCATCTGCTCAAGCTTGGCGTTGTCCTGTTTCACCGCTTCGAGCTCCTGCCGGGCGATGTTCCGCTCGGTCCGTGCCTTGTTCGCGTAAACAAAGGTCACGATCAAGAGGATCGTCACCAGCGCGGCAAGCGATATGAATATGAGCTTTGCTTTCTGTGCGTCATCTTTCTCGTTTCTGTCAGTTCTCTCCATTCTCTCCATGCTGTCTTCCTGTCCTCCTTCTTTTTCCATTATGATTTATTGCTATTGATATCGTTTTACTTCGAATCTGAAGAGGCTTACTGGTGCCCCTGGCGGGATCCCGGCCTTCTGCCTGGCAATGCTGATCTGGAAGTCCACGGTGTCCACGCCATCGAGGTCCGGCAGGAGAAGACCCCGTCTCCCCCCAGCCTGGACGATCACGCCGTAGCGTATCGGATCGAGCTCGCTCCTGTCCTTGACTGGCTCTGGAGGGGTGAGTACATCCACCGTATATTCGATGGCATCCAGTTCGTCGGTACGCACACAGGTGAATCGAGGATCACAGGTCGCTGCGCTGATCGCGTTCCGAACGATCTCGTGCGCTATCGTGGGCTCCGCAGGCTGGAAGGTACCAATGCACCCCCGGAGCGTGCCGTCAATTTTGAGACAGATGAACACCCCCGCCCGCCGATTAAGCTCAGGCGTGAGCTCTTCTTCCCGGACTTCCCGTATTTTGCCTTCCCGGATGTAGAGCTCAACAGTTTCCTTTGCCAGCTTAACAAAAGGGTGCATTACATCTCCCGCTGCACCACGTAGTCCGCGAGCGCCATGAGGGCTTGGCGAGGCATTGATTCGGGGAACACGGCCAAAGCCGCCTTCGACTCGTTCGAAAGTGACTGTGCTAAGCTGAGCGCTTCATCGACGGCTCCGTACTTCTCCATCAACCCCAGCGTATAGGTAAGGTCGTCTTCGGAGACCGTATCGGCGAGGAGGATGCTCCGGATATGTTCCTTTTCTTCTGGATCCGCCTTGCGGATAAGATAGATGAGGGGGAGGGTGACCTTGCCTTCGTCCAGGTCCTTGCCGAGGACTTTGCCGAGCTGTCTCTGGTCAGCGGCATAATCGAGGGTGTCATCGGTGATCTGGAACGCAAGACCAAGTTTTTTCCCATATGCCGTGAGGGCGTCCTCTTGGGAAATCGGGGCCTTGCTGATGATGGCACCGAGTCGGCAGGAGGCTGAGATGAGCACGCCGGTCTTGCATTCGACGAGCCTGAAATAATCGGCCTCGGTGATCTCTGCGTTCTGGATCTGCATGAGCTGGAGGACCTCTCCCTCAGACATCGTCGTGGTGGTTTCGGAAAGAACATCCATGACACGCTGGTTCTGGATACGGACGGCATGGTAGAGCGCTTTTGAATACAGATAATCGCCGACGAGGATGCTCGCCTGGTTGCCCCAGAGGGAATTTGCCGATGACCTGCCACGCCGGATCTTAGCCTCATCAACCACATCATCATGCAGAAGAGATGCCGTATGGATGTATTCCACGACGCTGCCGAGAATATACTCGGCAGCGTGTTCCCGGTACCCGCAAAGCCGCGCTGAAAGCAGGTGGAGCAGAGGTCGGAACCGCTTGCCGCCAGCTCCGAGGATATATTTGCTGACCTGCTGGATGAGTGGAACGTCGGTGCCCAGGCTCTCATGGATCCTGTGCTCCATGCGTTCCATATCTGATTTGTACTCTTTAAGGACATCCTGAAGTGTTGTAATCATGAGATTATTTCCCGACGGGCCTTAAAAGAATAATAGGGGAGATGCCCAATATTGTCAAGGTTTTTTCTGTTTCACGGACGTTTAACGCAGAGTAAGAGCGGAGATGGCAGAGCACGCATGATCAGAGCTAGTGAGAAAGGGTTTTGAATACTATTTCCAGGGTCGGAACCTTAGTATTAGTATGTGCCAGGCTGTGATGAATCTATCCGGGATCTCTGAAAAGGGGAGACAGAATTACTTCTGTATCCAGGATTTGTATTGTAACTATCCTCCGTATTTCCCGTGATCATGTCTCAACAAGCAGTTGTCCATTGCGCCGTGCGTACGCGGCCCTGAGAGACGGAGCTACAGCTTCATCGCCTCGTTCACTTCGGCTAGTGTCTGTGCGGCCACAACGCGGGCGCGGTGCGAACCTTCCCGGATGATCTCGGTGATCCTTTGCGGTTCGGCGGCAAGTGCTAATCGCCGTTCCTGCATGGGCGCAAGGTAGGCGAGGAGGTGTTTCAGGAGCTCTTTTTTGTCGTCAACGCAACCGATGCCGGCGCGCCGGCATTCCACATTCACGTGATTCACCCATTCCTTGGGTGAGAATATCTGGTCGAGTGCGAAGAGGGGACATACGTCGGGGTTGCCGGGGTCCTGCCGCCGCTTCCGTGCCGGGTCCGTGACCATCTGCATCACTTTCTTGGTGATTTCTTCGGGTTTGTCCGAAAGGAAGAGACAGTTGTTGTAGCTCTTGCTCATCTTGCGGCCGTCGGTGCCCGGGAGCTTTGGGTACTCGGTCATGAGCGGCTGGGGTTCGGGGAACACCTCGCCGTAGAACGCGTTGAACCGGCGACAGATCTCGCGCGTGAGCTCCAGATGCGGGAGCTGGTCGATGCCAACTGGCACGAAGCGGGCCTTGTAGATGAGGATGTCCGCGGCCTGGAGCACCGGGTAGCCGAGAAACCCGTAGGTGTGCAGGTCCTTGTCCTGGATCTGTTCCATCTTTTCTTTATAGGTCGGCACGCGTTCGAGCCAGGGCAGCGGCGTGGACATGGACAGAAGAACGTGGAGCACGGCGTGCTCGGGCACGAGAGACTGCTGGAAGAGCACGGACTTCTCCGGGTCGAGTCCGGCAGCAATCCAGTCAATAACCATCTCTTTGATATACGAGCGGATTTTGGAGGTGTCAGCGTAGTTGGTCGTGAGCGCATGCCAGTCGGCAATGAAATAGAAACACTCATACTGGTTCTGCAGTTTTCTCCAATTGTCGAGGGCTCCCATGAGATTGCCGAGGTGGAGCAGCCCGCTCGGCTGCATTCCGCTTAAGACCCGGTTTTTGATCATGATAAATCCTTTTCACTGCTGAGAACACAGAGGTCGCGGAGAAAAAGAACTCAAAATGCAAGGTCCAAAACCTTACGTTCTCAGTGATAAAATTGTTTCTTACATGATATCCCCGCCCAGAAGCAGTGAGAGGATCGGCCGTATGATCGGTCCGATGATCCTGCCGAGAACGCCGAGCATGATGAGCCCCATCAGGATGAGCGTGCCATACCGTTCGAGTCTATAATAGGCCGCCGCCTGTTTGTCGGGAAGGATCCAGTACACGACTCTGCTCCCGTCGAGGGGGGGGATGGGGATCATATTCAGTACAGCGAGCACAACGTTAATGATGACCCCATAGCCGAACATCAATGTCACGGGAAATGCGAACAAGTCCCATGACTGTTTCGGAATCATGCCTTCGAGCGGGGGCATTACCACGCGCAGGAGGAATGAAAACGTTATAGCCATGACTATATTGGTTCCGGGGCCTGCAAGGGACGAGAGAGCCATGTCTTTTTTCGGATTTTTGAAATTGTAGGGGTTGATAGGCACGGGTTTAGCGTAGCCGAACACCATCTTTCCGTCCGTGAGAAAGAAGAGCAGGAGCGGCATGAGCACTGTGCCGAACGGGTCAATATGAGAGATGGGGTTCAGCGTGAGCCTGCCCATGCTGCGTGCCGTATGGTCGCCAAGCTTGTCAGCGACCCATCCGTGTGCGACCTCGTGAAGCACGATCGCGAACACCAGCGGCAGGGCCATGACTGCGATCTTTTGTATGGTGTTCAGTTCTTCCATTGGTTTACCTTATTGAATGATGGTTGACGGCAACGGTTATGAGGCCATTTTCAACAGAGAACATTGAGCATGGAGCACAGGGCAATGAGTGGGAGGGCATATTGCACTTTGCACCATGCGTTAGACTCTCTGCGCATTGCAATTCCGTTCTCTTACCACCAGCGACACGCTGGAATCGATACTGTCTCTATGCAACCAAATTCCAAACGCGGCATTTGATACTAAGGGAAAGCAGGGGGGTGTGTCAAGAAAAATGAGGCTTCGGCTCGATTTTAGTTGTTGACGAGCACGAACTTGCCGTCTTCGACCTTAACGAGGTACAGTTGTTTCAACGCCTCATTGCTGCCCTGGAATGTGGTGGATCCGGAGACTCCCGGGTAGTCCTTGAGCCCCAGGAGGCCTCCCTGGATTGCTGCTGGTGTGTCCTTATGTTCCCGTAAGAGCGAGAAAATCATCATGGCTGCGTCATAGGCCTGGGCAGACAGGATGTCGGGCTCTTCCTGATATGCGGAGCGATAGTTATCAACGAAAGACTTGATCAATGGTACGCCGCTTTCCGGGAAGAAGCCGTCGACGAAGACCGCCCCTTCGGCATAACGTCCTGCCCTATCGATCAGATCTGGCGTGTGCCAGTTGTCCGAACCGATCATGGCTTTTCCGGTTATATTGTAGAACGCGAGCTGGGGGATAAGCAACCCGATGCTCTCGGCATATCCGGGAAGATAGAGCGCGTCAAAGCTGGGGGTATATTCGAGGAACAGCTTTTTCCTTTCGGCATCATCTTCGGGAATGGGTATCCTGCGGGAACGGAGGTCGATCTCGATGATCTTCCGTATGTAAGGACCGAAGTCCTTGGTCTCCGCAGGGTATGCTATGGTTGCGAGGATCTCAGCCTTCCGCTCCAGGTCGCGCGTAAACAGGAGCGACAGGTCCTTCCCGTAGGGTTCATCGGGATACATGATAATGAACTTTCTGAGGTTCAGGCTGAGCGCATACTGTGCGGCCGACTGTGCCTGACTGTCGATGGTAAGGGCGTTCCTGAATATCCAGGGGCTTTTGTCCGTGAACCCTGCGCGCGAAGCGGCCGGCCTGATAACGGGGATCTGAAGTTTTTCGAGCACCGGCACAAGCGCCTCTTCATCTCTGGTCGTGATGGGGCCGATAGCGGCAACTATGCCCTTGGAGGCGAGCTCATTCATAGCGGTTACTGCCTTCTCCGGAGAACCTTCGGTGTCCTTGACGAGCAGTTCTACACGACTGTCGGGATTCTGAAGATTATAGGCATGAACGGCGAGTTGAATGCCTTTGAGTATGCGGTCGCCAAAAAAAGCGAGCTGACCGGACTGAGGCACGAGTGCTCCGACATAGTACCGGGGAGCGGTAAGCCTTGAGGTGGCCTCGTTCAGGAGCATTTCCGCCCGCGTTTTTTCAGGATGGCCGGGAAAGCGATCGAGGAACTCTTTGCTGATCCTGATAGCATCGTGGTAGTTCCTCTGCTCGATCAGGAGGCTGCTATACCGCAGCATGGCGATATCTGAAGGATAGGCCGTGCCGCCGGCAAGGGTTTTAAGCTCATCTTCGGAAAGACTTTTATCGACGATCTCCCGGATGCGGTCACGGTAACCAGCCCTCTGCTTCTCATTCTGCGCTGTTTCCGCAAGATAGGTGTACTCCTCCACTGCCGGCAGGTAGTTCTTTTTTACCATGTACGCAGCGGAGAGCATCTCGGCGATTCGTCTGAGGCGAGCCGTATCGGTTATTTTGCGCCGGTCTTCGAGGTTGGAAATGGCCAGATCATATTCTTTGAGCTCGAAATAGCACAGACCGAGCTTATATTTTGATTCGACAATAAACGTGGAGGCTGGAAATTTCTCGATGAGTTCCTTATAGTAACTGAGCGCCTGCCGGTAATCGCGCCCCGTCAAGCGAATTTCGCCCATAAGGAATAGCGCCCGGTCCGCGTGCCGGCTCTTCGGGTAGCGGGAGAAGAAGGCATCCAGGGTTTTTGCGGCCTGGTCATACTGTCTCCTGGCAAAAAGGCCGTCTGCCTGGTCCAGGAGCACACTCGCGTCTTTTTCCCACTCAGGCTCCGGATGGAGCGTGGGAGCGCAGCCTGCCGACAGGAGCACGGCGAGACATGCAAGCACGACCAAGATGACGGTTGCTGAGGAGAATATACGCCGGAACGGCATCCGCTATTTACCTTTCTTGGCGGCAGCTTCGGCCCTTGCCGCTTTGCGCTTTGTCTTCAAGGTCTCTAATTTCCGTTTGCGCCTGCGGCGCAGTTCACGCTGTCTTTCACGCACGGGATGGTTTCTCCTTTCACAGTGGTTCGAACGATGTTTCAGACTGATTACTATAGCGAAGATGAACTGATTTGTCAATAACTACAAAATGCAATGAAGAAGTGGCAGCAAGGACCCGGCGGTCAATCGTCATCATCATTGTATCTTAGAAAAATTATTCTGCCTCCTGCATTCTTAGCTTCTGTTCCTTGCTGCAACTGATTTTTTTCTTGATTTATTCCGCCCGATAGATTAGATTATAGCCGCGTTTACGGCAGGGGGCGAGTAGCTCAGCTGGGAGAGCACCGCGTTCGCAATGCGGGGGTCGAGGGTTCGAATCCCTTCTCGTCCACCAAGTTATTCAATAGCTTACAAGGTAGCTCCACCTTCATTTTGCTGGACAATGCTAAGATTGTGCTTATCCTGTCCGGTGTCTCAACCCCGTCCCTCAAACCTTCCGAATAATGATGCGTATATCGTTGCGTCATGATAGGGAATTGGTGTCCTAACAGCCTGTGCACTTGGCAATGATCAACACCTGCCTGAACAAACCTAGTCACTAAGGTATGGCGCAGATCATGAAACCTGCAATGTGCAATCTTTGTCTTTCAACCGCTATAGGGAAATCCATCAGAACATTTCTGCCGTCCAGTCCTGCGTCCTCTTCACGCAAATGACATGATCAGAATTGATTGAGCTCAACTTGTAGCCTGCGTTTCGTACTCCAGGACCTGATCATTGAGGGGCCGGATTATTTACCTGAGCAACGTAATTCTTCACCTTCTCCCCTATGCTAAAGGAGAAGAATCTCCTTTGAAAAGAATAGCCCTTTTTGCTTAACAGTTCAGTTTTTGGATATTGACACTATTTGACATCCACGTTACAATGACAATGCAATTTTGCCGCCCTGCATGAGGAATATCCCAGCCGACATCCATCAGCTGTGCGAAGAGATCTCGACGATTCAGGTAAAGAGCAACGCTTCTGGCCATGCAGAAAGACACGGAGGGGGACAGGACATTGAAAGACCTCGGAGCGCGTCAGTTCAAGCGGCAGCGAATTCCGACCTGTCAATAATTATGCGGAGCATGCGAGAGCTGTCTCCCTGAACCTTCGCGTCCCGTAGGATGTCCATTTAAAATGAAGAAGAAGATTATCATAGTCCTGAGTATCGTGTCCCTGCTCTTGCTTCTGGGCGGCGTTTACCTCATAAGATCGATCGATACCAATGCATCAAAGTTCAATGAAATAATCATGTTCCATCAAGTTGAGATATTGAGGGAGAACCTCCTGCTCAATATCCGTGAGGTAGAAGCAGACCTGTATTCTCAAAGCACGGACCGGCCCGAGAGCGACGATGCGATCGAGAGCCATGCAATTGATCTGGCGGAAACGATCAACTCCTGTTTTAACTGTCATCATGAGGAGAACGTGCTGGAGCGGCTCCATGATTTGCGTCATCAGATCGACGAATATGGTTATGCGGTAAACAAGGTATTGAGCACTAAGGCGGATGCTAGCCGGTTTCGAGCTGAACAGGAAAACGCCCATCTCATCGGCGATTCTCTCATCAACAAAGTCAATACCATGATCGTCATGACCAGCAAGAAGCTCACCGAACGGACAGAAGACACTAAACGGGAATTGCATCAGACGAGAATCTTCCTGATCATGCTTGTTGCCACCGGTCCCATTCTGGTTGCAGTATTGGCCGTCACGGTGATCAGAGGCGTCACGGGACCGATCCAGGCTCTCATCGATGCAACGAGGAAATTAAAGGCGGGTAATCTGGAGCACCGGGTCGAAGGGCTGCAGGATGAATTCGGCGAGCTGGCGGTAGGATTTAATGCGATGTCGAGTTCACTGAAAGAGCAAGTAAAAAAAATAGAGGAAAGCGAGAAGCGCTACCGTCTGCTGTTCGAAAGCGCCGCAGATGCCATCTTTATCCTGGAGGGAGAAGGAGAACAATCGGGTAAAATCGTAGCTGCCAATAAAGCGGCTATAGCGATGCACGGCTATTCGCTTGATGAACTGCTAACATTAAACATAAGAGACATTGATACCCCTGACGAAGCGGTCAAAATATCGGGCCGGATCCGGCGCATATTCAGCGGAGAGTGGATCAAGATGGAGGTCAATCATACCAGGAAAGACGGAACGGTTTTCCCCGTTGAGGAAAACGCCGGCCTGCTCGAATTTGGTAACCACAGATATGTTCTCGCGATTGATCGCGACATCAGTGAACGGAAACAGGCGGAGGAAACACTGCGGCGTACTGAACAGCTCAAGGTTGCGGGAGAACTGGCGACGGGACTCGCTCACGAAATCAAGAATCCCCTTGCCGGCATCAAGGCGTCGATCGAGCTCCTCTCCATGGCGCCGTACCTGCCGGAAGATGATAAAGGCATTCTTGTGCAAGTGATCGGAGAGATCAAGCGAATAGAAATGTTAATTAAGGGCCTTCTCAATTTTGCCAGACCCTCCCGGCCCCAATTCGACGATATCGATGTGAACACCGTTCTTGACGCCGTTACAAACTTGGTGCTGCAAAACCCGTCTCATGCCCTGAGGGCCTCACGCGGCATTGCGATCGTGAGGGATTTCGACCACCATCTTCCGGTAATCACGGCTGATCCGATGAAACTGAAGCAGGTATTCATGAACCTGCTCTTGAACGCCGTTGACGCCATGCATGACGGTGGCACCTTGGTCATGAAAACCCGGTTCGACGCAGCGGCTCATGCCGTACAGATTGAGATATCCAATACTGGCAGGGAAATGGACGCTGCGGTGATGGCTAAGATATTCCAACCTTTTTTCACGACTAAGCCGAAGGGAACGGGGTTGGGGCTGGCGATTTCGAAACGGCTGATCGAGGATCACGGGGGAAGGATCGGTATTGCACAGAACACCGGTGGAGGGGCCGTTTTTAAAATAGTCCTCCCCGTTAGCCAGTCCGAAAGGGTGCCCTCGTTCTGAAAGGCACGGAGAGCATTCGTTCTCGTCCGCCAATTTTATCCATTTGCTCCATAAAACCCCGTCTCTTCAGATGGGGAGGATGCCCATGAGCCTTCACTGCGGATTCATCAGGAAGGCATCTCCCGCATTTTCTCCGTTGGATACGAGGACCCTTCTGCCCTCGATCTTCAATCTTCCTTCGGCAAAAAGCTGGATCGCACGTGAGTATATCTTGTGCTCTTGTTTGAGGATGCGTTCAGACAGGCTGTCCTCGGTATCGCTGTCCAGAATCGGCACCACGGCCTGGATGATGATCGGACCCGTATCCATGCCTTCATCCACGAAATGTACAGTGCATCCCGAGAATTTCGCCCCATGATTCAACGCTTTCTTCTGCACATGGAGCCCGGGGAAGGCCGGCAGGAGAGAGGGATGAATGTTCAGGATACGATTGGGGAAGGCCCTTATCAGAACCGGTGTGATAATGCGCATGAATCCTGCCAGGCAGACAAGGTCCACATTTCGTTCACGCAACTCCCTTACCAGCAGAGCGTCATATTCCTCCCGCTTGTCCTTATAGCCCTTTGCGATTACCGGCACGGCCGGGATGTTATGCTTGCGCGCGCGCTCCAGGGCATAGGCGTCTGCCTGGTCGCTAATGACGACAGAGAGCTCAGAAGAGAGCTGACCTTTTTCTATGTTGTCGATGATCGCCTGGAGGTTCGACCCCCGGCCGGAGACAAGAACGGCGATGCGCACTTTTTTCATATCGAAATCCTTTTTACCAGAGAGACGCAGAGGGCACAGGGATCATCAGCTTTTAAGATCCCAAGAAGAGATCCAACCGTAGCGTTCTCTGCGCACTTTGCGGGAAAATCGTTTCATAAATATTCCACAATCCGTTTCCCTCTGCCGATCTCGCCGATAAGAAATGCCTTCTCACCCAGCTTCTTTGCGCGCTTCATCACAGCTTCTGCTTGTTTTACAGGCACGGCGAGGATCATGCCGATGCCCATGTTGAAGTCGCGGTACATTTCATTATCGTCTACTGCGGCCTTCTTCTGGATCAGGTTGAAGATGGGATGAGCGTCCCAGGCTCCCTTGCGGATTAATGCCTTTGCTCCTTTCGGGAGCATGCGCGGTGTGTTCTCGGTGATTCCACCGCCCGTGATGTGCGCCATGCCACGGATATCGAACTCCTTCAGAAGTGTTATTATCGTTTTCGCGTAGATCCGCGTGGGGGCGAGCAGCACGTCGCCGAGCGGCCTCCCGAGTTCCGGCAGGACGTCGTTCACCGTATACCCCGAAGCTTCGAGCAGGACTTTGCGTACAAGGGAGTAGCCGTTGCTGTGCAGGCCTGATGAGGCAAGGCCGATGAGCCTGTCGCCGGGCTTGATCTTTGAACCATCGATTATCTTCCTTTTCTCCACCACGCCGACGGCAAAGCCTGCCAGGTCGTATTCATCCTCGCCGTAGAACGACGGCATCTCGGCCGTCTCACCACCGATGAGCGCGCAGCCCGATTGCCTGCAGCCCGCTGCGATTCCCTTGACGATATCAGCATGCTCCAGCGGTTTGAGCCTGCCCGTGGCGAAATAGTCGAGAAAGAAGAGCGGCTCTGCGCCCTGGACGATGATGTCGTTCACGCACATGGCAACGAGATCGACGCCCACGGTGTCATGCCGCTTCGTAAGGAAGGCAATCTTGAGCTTCGTACCAACGCCGTCGGTGCCGGAGACGAGGACCGGGTCTTTGTATTTCTTCAGCGCGAAGAGCCCGCCGAATCCGCCGATGTGCGTCATGACCTCGGGCCTGAACGTGGATTTTACGTACGGTTTTATCTTCTGCACGAAGAGGTCTCCGGCGTCGATATCAACGCCCGCGTCTTTGTAGGTGATGGCCATACCGTATCCCTCAAAAATTTTTCACGATAGTACCTGTAACTCCGGGTGATGTCAATATGTTTTAAGGCATGAGAATGCCGGATTGGTTGTATTCGAAATCTAAAATGTTCTGTTCAGCTATTTGACTTTGCTCTGTATCTGCCGCACGGTGGAGTTGTCCAAGAGTTTCATGAACCGTGGATTGGACATGAGCGCAGCGACATCGCCGGAATTTACGGCCTTCATCACCGCAGGGTCTTCCATGATCTTCTGAAATTCGGGATCGTTTTGGAGTGATTGGATCATGCTCATGATTTCCTTGTCGCTCATCATCTTATCCTGGATGGAGCGTGTTTCGCTACCCGACCCTGACACGGCATCCTTGCGTGCTCCATGGCCGGCAGATTTTGCACGGATAGCGCGTATCTTCGACTCTTCGAGCTTGATAATGCCGAGGCTCTCGGTTTTAATCGTGTATATCCCACCTGCCAGAGACAGGACCTCACCCTGTATGATACTGCCGTCGGTCATCTCTATCTCTCGTGCCTCGCCAGCATTGGCAGTGACAGCAGAAATAAACAGGATCAGGATTAAGGACGGGAATATGACAAATACCTTCATGGCGCCTCCAGCAAGCGGAAAGAGTCAGGACTGATGATTAAAGATATGATAATTATCGTTCCCTGTCAAGATAGATCCATCACGCACGCTGGCAACCTGGCCCCTGCAGTGCTACACTATGATTAGGAAGAACGATGAAGACCGCAATCGACATATGCAGCCTTGATTACCTGATCGGAACACTTGCCACAGCGTACAAAGGAGTGATCACTTCACTTGTGGTTAAGGATTTCTGCATGACCGAGGAGGGGAACCTGGTAACGCTGAAGGGAACGGTCCTCTCCATGCCTGAAGGGGACTATGAGGGGTGCCTGATCCAGAGTGGGGCAGAGCTTGCGCGCACGGCGCTTGAACGCGGATATTTTGAGCTCAAAGCCGGGAGTGAGCGGGTGAAGAGCGCGAAGGACCTTCAGATAGACATTGTTCAGAGCGGCAGGCATGTCGGTACTTTCCTATTGAAGAAGGAGAGCACAGACGGCATCTATATTTCGGCCGTGGAGCTTTCGGATGAGCTCAAAGACATGGATTTTAAGCGTCTCACCACGCCCCTGCGGGACAAGGTGGGGCTGCTCCAGAAGGCCGAAGAGATTATCTCTAAAATTCTGTCAACGAAGAAGGACTGGTCGGCTTTTTCCGAGAAATTGAACGGATTTTCTATCGACCTTTTTTGGTCTGCCAGGAATGTATATTACGGAGCGTACACTATTCTGGTTCATTTCTTATTAAAAGCGGCCGAGAGGACTGACGTAATAGGTACGAGCAAACCCGTGTCAAACTTACTTGAAATCATGGAGTTGCCCCTTGAGCGCGAGACCGACCCAAAGAAACTGCAGCTTGCCGCCGCTGCATGGCTGCGGGAGGTCAAGGATTCATCGGTAAACCTCTCCGTAAACTTGCGCAGGGCAGTGAACGTCCTTTCCTCTGTGGATGAAAAATTTTCTGATGCTGAAATCGAACCTGTTATCAGAAATCTCCTCAATTCCGTGAAAGAGAAAGCAGCGAGCATGCCAACCTTTGGTCTAGCTATTCTCCATCCCGTGAGCACATTCCTGAGCCTTGATGAGTACGAACTGCTCAACAAATACGGTGACAGGGGGAGGCAAGAGTTTTCACATAAATTATCAGATGTGGTGAGGTTTATCGAATCAAAAGAGTACCGGAGGGCTCTCGATATTTTCGCCGATCTGGATACAGATATCCTTGACGATGAAAAAATGGTTGCTGCCTTTTTCGAGATTGCCGGCAACCATATCAGCGAGGACCATGCAAGGTCCTTTTCCACGGCCCTGATCGAGCTGTTTGCGATCTCACCGAAACTGTCTCGAAATGCATTGGAAAACATTAAATCGAACACGCCGATGATGTTTGAAAAGTTGTCCGGTTTCGGCAGGATCGACGCCTGTGCTGGTTTGCTCTCGTGCATCCGGGAGGCAGGCTCACCACTAAAAGAAGACATCATGACGGACCCGAAGCTCGCGGCGTCCCTGCTGAATTCAGGAAGTGATGAGCTTATCGCCCTATACACAGATGATCTGAAGCAGATCGTGATACCTGCCGCAAAAGTGAGCGGTCATTCGGCGGACACTTGGGCTGAGATCGTGAACCCCCTGCATCTCGAGCGACTATCGAAGTTCATGGACATGCTGCAGCTCGGCAGCAGACGTCTTCAGGATGTCTTCATCCATGTGATCGCCAATCTTTACGTGAGCGGCGTACATATTCCCGACGACAAACTCTATCAGCGCAGGGTCTCGGCCTATCTGAATTCAGAAGCCATGAAGCTGCCTTTTTTCCTGAACCACTTGTTCTTGGAAAAACTGCCGGTATACTTCAATGAAGTAGGGGCCGTGAGCAGAACCCGGGATTATTCCACGGAGCTCGACTCCTGGGGAAACGACCCCGTGCTTTACTTTTTGAGAAAGCAGGTGCATGTCAACGCGAGCAATTACAATGTCCGGCTCATCGAGGAGATTATTAACTCATGGGTAAACGACGATCCTGCTCTATTGCGGGCCATGGTACCTCGTGACATGTTTGGTACTCTCAAGCCGGAGTTGTTCCACCGTTATTCCACGGTCATCAAGCCGTTCCTGGAATCCGTTGGCGTGATTGATGCTGATGGCCTGCACATCAAGAGACTGCTCGATGTCACCGTGAGTGAGAACCATCCACAACTCCGCGACGATGGACAGGTCGATGAAATTCGTACCAAGGTGATACTGATCTGCAAACTGTATCAGGAGATCGTCGGAAAGTATTCTCTCCTGAGCCGAGATCACGTGCGCAGGGACCCGTTCATCAGGCTCTCCGAGCAGTTCGATAAGGTGAAAAGCCTCAAACAGACCGTCCTCTCGCCCGAGAAAACCGTTGCGCAGGAGTCGCTGTATTTCAAGCGGCACATCGCGTTCGGCATCCCCTCCGTGCTCGGCTCCTATCACGAGCCCAAGTTCGACGCTCTTGGAGAGATGCTAAGACGGGAAGCTGAGCTTGGTGCCCTATTTGAAGAGGTGCTTTCGGGCATAGAAGACAAGGCATGGCAATTTTTACGGAGGGATCTCTCTCGATGGTTGTCCTCGCTCACGGTTATGCATGAATTATTGAAGCTTGAAGGGCTTGAAAACGCTCAGGTCGATGAGATAGTGACAATCCTGAAGAATGGCAGGCTACGGATATCACAGATCGTCGACTTGCTCGGGATGTGGCAGAAGGAGCTGGCGTGGATTGTTGAATTCGTGACCAGAACATTTCACCAGTCGCTCGTGGGAATCCTCGGTCGGTACCCGAAAGATGAACTGCCCGAATACCTTATGAACCTCAATTCAGATGAGAAGGATTTTGCAAACAAGGCTGCTGACATAATTATCCGGGACATGATGACCGGCCTGACGGGCCTTGTGGAGGTTGACAGAATCATCGACAAACTCATACGCGCGCTAAAATCTCATGTAGCAGATGGAGCCGATGAAGAGTTGGACGTTGATGAGCCAGGTGAGCATAAAACATTTTTTGTTATCCAGGAATTGACTGCCCGGGACGCAATGCGACTGGCTCCGCTCATAGGCGGGAAGGCAAAGAATCTGGTCTACCTCTCAAATCTCGGTTTCCGCGTTCCCCCCGGACTTGTATTCTCCTCGTTGCACACGCCCCGGTATAAGGAATTTACGAACAGTCCGAATTTCATGACCGTACTCAAGCAGGCTGTGAAGAAAATAGAGGATAGGTCGGGAACCTTTTTCGGGGACAAAGACAACCCGCTGTTCCTATCGGTCCGGAGCGGTTCGTACGTGTCTATGCCCGGAATCCTTTCAACGATATTGTACTGCGGAATGAACAGGGATACGCTTAGGGCATTCATGAAGAATACGGGCAACCCAAGCCTGGCATGGGATTCCTATCGGCGGTTCATCGAGCACTATGGAACGGTGGCACTCGGCCTCGATATGGCTCTATTCGACAACATCATGAACGATGTCATGAAAAAGCACGCCGTGACGACGCAGGGAGAGCTTGCTCTTGAACACCTGGAAGAGATCGCCGGCCTTTATGAACGTGAATTATCCCGAAGAGGCATGGATATCCCCAACGACGTGTACGAACAATTACGCCAGTCCGTACAGGCGGTCTACGCATCGTGGTACAGTGAACGCGCAGAGCAGTTCAGAAACGTCACCGAAACGTCTGTGCATTGGGGCACGTCCGTGACCTTGATGCAGATGGTTTTCGGAAATGATGCCGGTGCCGGAGCATCGGTGTTCTTTACGCGAAATCCATTTACGTATAAACAGGCGATCTATGGTGAAACCCGGGAGAACGCCACGGGTGATGATCTCGTCTATGGCAGACAGGAAAACCGTCCCCTGTCAAAAGAACAGATTCGCGCAGGACGGGAGAGCCTTGAAGAGGTAGATCCTCATTTGTATTTCCAGCATCAGGAGCTAGCAAAGAGGATCGAAGACGCAATGGGCGGGCTGCCGCAAGAAGTGGAGGTTACTTATACGAAAGATGCGGATGGCAACCGGGTCATTTCCGTTCTCCAGACAAGGCGCATGGAAGCGGGGGAAGATTTCTTCCATACGTTCGACGATATCTGCAGGATGGAATCGCGCATCATAGGCCGGGGCATCGCCGCGTATGGTGGGGCGCTGAGCGGGGTCGCGACGTTCACTTCTTCTCCGGAACACATTCAAGAGTTAATAAAGACAGCCGGTATGCCCGCTATCCTGCTTCGAAAAACAGCGAGTACCGATGACGTTTCACTTATGCCGGTGATCAGAGGGATTATAACTTCCGCAGGGGGTATCACGTCGCACGCAGCAGTGCTTGCCTGGAAGTTTCATGTGACGGCTGTCGTTGCCTGTTCTGATATGACCATAGAGATCAACGAGCAGGGAGAATCTTACGCGATGGTGGGAGGCGTTGTCGTAAAGGAAGGAACCGCCATCAGCATCGATGGTTCGACAGGGCTGATCTTCTCAGGTATCTGCCTGAGCACCGGAAGGATAAATCGGCACTAATATGGCTACTCCTCTTGCTGCGGTGCCAGTTGGAAATACTCTGGCGCCTCTGTCACTCCGTGAGTTTTAAGGTCTTCTTCGGGATATTATGATCAGACAGGATGATGATATCGCGAATGCTAAATTCTTTTTTTAGTATTCCTATATTGGAACGTTGCTGACCGATAGAAGCTGATATGTCAGTGGGATTGACCACGATCACTGCTTTATGCTCAGGGAAGACCTTGCCCGTTAAGACTGCACGCATCTTATCCAAGAATATCGAAGATTCCACGTGCTGTCTGAACGAAGGGTGGTATGGTCCGGCGACGATAGTGCCTGGTTTCAGCAATTCCTCTGTGGGTTGGAGTCCGATCCTGATAACTTCAATTCCTTTCTCTTCAAATCTGGTAAGCGCATCCCGGCAGAGAGAAACCGCTTCATCAAACGAAAGCGGTGTGTACCGGCCTGTATGGTAGAGCTCTTCGAGGGGGGTATCTTTGATCACGAGCGTGGGGTAGAGGCGCACAAAGTCAGGTTTGAGTGCGATTGCCTTATTGACCGTATTCAAAAAGCCGTTCGCTGAATCGCCCGGAAGACCGGGCATCAATTGCAGGCCGACCGTAAAGCTGTATTCCTCGAGCAATGTTACTGCGTGCACTGTGTCGGCTTCGGTATGACCCCGACCGGAGAGCATGAGCACGCGGTCGTTCATGGACTGGGCGCCGAGTTCTATGGTTTCGACATGATATTCACTGAGGAGATCCAGGACTTCTCTGCTGATGCGGTCCGGTCTCGTGGACAGTCGAATACTTTTAATTTGGCCTGATCGAATGAAAGGGCGAACTGCTTCCAGAAAAGACTTTTGTGTATCCAGCAGTAGGGCTGTAAAGCTCCCGCCGTAAAAGGCTATTTGCGCAGGGTAATCGGAACTGTCGTTCTTGAGATATTCATTTATCTTCTGCGGAAGCCGGGTTGCGTCCAGGGACTCATGTTGTCCCGTGATCTTCTTTTGATTGCAGAATACGCACTGGTGAGGACAGCCTGCGTGGGGGATAAAGAAAGGGATGATCATGGTTACGGTGCTCGCATTGTAAATTGGAAATTGAAAATTAGTGGACAGAAGGATAATATTTCTTGCCGTGTAACGTATGCATAATGTGCTCGGCCAACTTATGATGAGGGCGCGTCCTCTGTCAGTCGCACTATTGCTTCCTTTGCAGCACGCTGTTCTGCTTCCTTCTTGTTCCTGCCGATACCGCGGCCGCTTAATTGGCCCTTGATCCACACTTCGACTTCAAACTGCTTCTGGTGGTCGGGGCCGGACTCGGACACGACCTTGTATTCCGGGAGCTGCCTTAGACGCTCCTGGCAAAGTTCCTGGAGTTTTGTTTTGTGGTCGAGGATGCCTCGCGAGGCGCAGGTCTTCTGGATTATGTTTTCAAAGAACCTGATGATGAACGCATCGGCCGATTCCTTCCCCGTGTCGAGGTAAATGGATGCAATGAGCGCTTCGAGGCAGTTTGCGAGCAGAGAGCCCTTGTCTCTGCCGCCGGTCCGTTCTTCTCCCCGGCCGAGCAGGATATATCTGCCAAGTCCGATCTCGCGGGCGATCGCGGCGAGGGCAGGTTCGCTCACAACGGCTGCCCTGAGCCTCGACATATCTCCTTCAGTCGAGTCAGGGCAGGTTTTCATGAGATATTCGCTCACCACGAGATTAAGGACGGCGTCCCCGAGGAATTCCATCCGTTCGTTGTGATAGGGGACTCTGTTTTCATTTGCATAGGACTTGTGCGTCAGGGCTCGCTCAAGGAGTTCGGTGTTTCTGAACTGGTAAGCGATTCGCTGCTGAATGTCCGCGAGGGGAGGCATATTACTTGCGGGATCGTCTGAAGACCAGACAAGCGTTCGTGCCGCCGAAGCCGAAGGAGTTCGACATGGCTACGTCCACCTGTACTTTCCTCGCCGTCTTCGGGATGTAGTCCAGATCGCACTCCGGATCAGGATTATCGAGGTTAATCGTCGGCGGAAGAATCCCGCGGTCCAGGGCAAGAATAGAGATGACAGCCTCTACTCCGCCGGCTGCGCCGAGTAGATGACCCGTCATGGATTTTGTAGAGCTGACCGGTATCTTATAGGCATAATTGCCAAACACGGTTTTGATGGCAATGCTTTCGAGCTCGTCGCCAAACTTGGTGGAGGTTCCGTGGGCATTGATGTAGCCCATTTCAGTTGGAGCGATGCCTGCGTCCTGGATCGCCATCTTCATGCACCGCGCTGCTCCCTCACCATTTGGAGCTGGTGCTGTTATATGGTAGGCGTCACCCGAGGCGCCGTAGCCAATCACCTCCGCATAGATGCGGGCGCCTCGTTTCACGGCGGATTCCATTTCTTCGAGGATGACGACACCGGAGCCCTCACCCATGATGAACCCGTCTCGTTCAGCATCGAAGGGACGGCTTGCGCGCTGTGGTTCCTCGTTTCGTGTTGACAGCGCCTTCATGGCGTTGAATCCGCCAACGCCGAGGGGACAGATGCATGATTCCGTGCCGCCGGCGATCATTGCATCAGCATCGCCGCGCTGGATCCATTTGAAAGCATCACCGATGGAATGGGTCCCTGTAGCACAGGCAGTAACCACGCAGATGTTGGGGCCCTTGGCGCCGTACCGCATGGAGAGATGTCCAGCGGCCTCGTTTATAATGAGCATGGGGATGAAGAAGGGCGTTATCTTACGGATACCACGCTCGAGATAGATCT